>Ga0070735_10000681_pt1 | contig 35304 bp, 43 predicted proteins | sample Coa_R1_FD_66443 | JGI IMG/M metagenome (GOLD analysis project Ga0070735, IMG submission 66443) | Surface soil microbial communities from Centralia Pennsylvania, which are recovering from an underground coalmine fire - Coalmine... | ecosystem: Environmental > Terrestrial > Soil > Unclassified ...
TTCTGAGCGCGGGCCGCGAACGTCCCAGGGTAATGCCTGGGGCATGAACACGACTAAGCATGTAGTTCTCTTGACCAGTAACATTTTCGGACGCGGGTTCGACTCCCGCCGCCTCCACCACTATAAACTACTGATAATAAGCTAGTTACAAAAATATAGAAAAAATCGTACAATAAACGTACAATGGATTCGGCAAAGGGGCCGAATTCATGCTCTCCATCTACTCCCGCCACTATCCTCCCTGCCCTTCCGACGACATCAACTACAAGCGCTGCCGCTGCCCGAAGTGGATCAATGGTGTCCTCGGATCGGACGGCCCATTCATACGTCGGAGCGCGAAAACTCGGAGTTGGGAGAAGGCAGAAGAGTTCAAACGAGAGTTGGAAGCGGAGTACGAGGCTAAGCAAAACGGTGACCGCGAAGCAGTGGCTGTTGCACCGGAAAAGATCAGCGTGAAAGACGCGGTAGGGCGATTCATAAGCAGCAAGCGCAACGAGAATTTGGCTGAGTCCACTCTCGACAAATTGAAGACGATCTTTGAGAAGCAATTCCTGTCGTGGGCTACAGCGTCGCGATTCAAACATCTCGAAGAGATCGCGACGGTCGACCTTGAAGCATTTCGCGACACGTGGGAGGACGGGCCTCTCGCAAAGAAGAAAAAGCAAGAGCGATTGATTGGCTTTTTCTACTACTGTCTGCGACTGGGTTGGATTAAGTCGAATCCCGCTGTCTCATTGGGGCGCATCAGAGCCGACGGACCTCCAACGGATTATTTCCCGAAGCACGAATTTGAACAGATCATCGACGCAACCTATATCTATCAACCAAAGGGCTGGGTCGAGTGCAGAAATCAAGCGACGCGACTCCGCATTCTGACTCTGTTGATGCGTTGGAGCGGACTCGCCATTCGCGATGCAGTAACGCTGGAGAGGCGGCGATTGAACGACAAAGACGAGCTTTTCTTGTATCGCGCTAAAACGGGCAACCCCGTTTATGTTCCGCTTCCCCCGGACGTTGCGGAGTCGCTACGGTCGATTCCGCCAGGGCCGAGTCCCAATCCGCGGTATTTTTTCTGGTCTGGCAATGGTTCGCCGAAGTCAGTTGTCGGCAATTGGCAGCGAAGTTTTCGCCGACTCTTCAAGATCTCCGACCTTCGGCGAGAAGACGGAACGCCAAAACGTTGCCATCCGCACATGCTCCGCGACACATTCGCGGTTGAGATGCTGCTTGCGGGTGTGCCTCTCGAACAGGTCTCAATTCTGCTCGGGCACAAGAGCGTGAAGATCACTGAGAAGCATTACGCACCTTGGGTTAAGGCTCGACAAGAGCTGCTCGCCGCCAATGTTCGCAAGGCGTGGACTGTCCTTCAAAACAGTGGCAAGAAGTCGCGCCGAAAACAACCGCAGCGGGTGAAGACAGCCTGAAGGTGCCAAAGTGCCAATGTCAACTTGCTCGCCGCAGTTTTCGATGGACGCGCAGCAAGACTGTCTCAGGTACACGTAAAGTCCGGTAACCACGCTTGTGGCGAGACTCTTCCGATCCCCAGTGAATCACTCCAGGTTCCCTTTCGAAGATCCTGCGCACTGTCTTTTGACTGAGAGCCCAGAGTTTGGAGATTTCGATGACGGAGTAATGTTTTTCGTTCGCGAGGTCAACAGGGCCTAAAGAAAGTCCGGCCAGGTGAGACGACTCTGGCATTTTGCGAGCAAGGTCCGCCATTGGGGTGCCCTCTGTATAAAATGCGACCTCCAATCGGCATAGGCTGGCTAACTCAACAGCGAGCTTACGATATTGGCTGGAATCGCAGAGTGTTAACCAATTTGAGTCCTGGGTGTCGGTCTTGTCCAATAACTTTTCGTGCGGAGGTCATTCCCTACGGTTATACCGGCACGCAGCGAGATCTTTTGACGGTGACAAGTCTCTTCCGTGGAGCCTCGTCTACTGGTGCTCCTTCCTGCCGCAGTCGTCTAGCATTGCGAGGGCCTGCTCTGCCATGCAGGTCACTTCGTGTAGAAGTTTTCGGATCTCAACCGTCGAGCATGGGTATTCGCTTCAACATGTGCAGACCGTGAGAATCTCAGCCACGATCACGCGCTTGCGACATTCATTCTCCTTTTGTTCGTCTACGGTCCTAATGGGTTTTTCTCTGTGCACAATTGAGCAGTCTCAAGCTTTCGGAGGTGACATCGTTATGTCTCTATTTTGTTGCAAGAGAAAATCTCCACTTGGACGGTATGACAATGACCTACGTCTGGTACGAATCGTATAGGGCCGTTGCTGTGGAAACCGATTGGGCGAAGATGCACCAACGAATTCAGTCGGCGGAATCCAAGATAAACGACCGAAAGCGCGTGCTTTCGCTGGATCACGGCGGAACGCCGGAAGAAAGGCAAGCGATCGCCAACGCCCTGAATGCAATGGGTACGCTACGAACAGAAGTAGATAACTGGCAGAGTCGTCAGGCCGCGCAAGCTGAGCGACGCAGAGGTCACCTCTGAACTTGTGGCCAGTCCCGAGTTCTGGGATTCGGCCGGATGCGCGTGGCCCGAATTGTGAGCGTTACAGACCAGTTTAAATCTGTTCCTATCTTCATAATTGACACTGACTGCACTTCCGTCAGGACGGCGTCTTGTGTCAAAAAAAGTCGCGACCGCAAAGAAAAGTGATTTCAAACCCCACACCTTTTTGTCAACCAATGGCAAGGGAAGAGAAATGGTGTCGTTTGGAAAGAGAAGCACGATCTTCGCTCAAGGCGACGAGACGGATGGGTTGTTTTTCATCCAAGAGGGAAAGGTGCAACTCAGCGTTGTGTCGGAAGCTGGGAAGGAAGCAATTCTCGGCATCTTGAGCGAAGGAGACTTCTTTGGAGAAGGTGGCTTGGGTGGCCAATTCACACGCATGTCATCTGCGATAGCACTAACGGACTGCGTCCTGCTGCATGTTGCGAAGAAGACAATGACGCACGCAATGAGCGTGGAGCCAAAATTGTCGGCCATGTTCATGAGGCTTTTGGTGAAGCGGAATATTCGGTACCAGGACGATTTGGTTGATCAACTTTTCAACTCTAGCGAAAAGCGACTGGCACGAGTTCTTCTACTGATGGCGCACTTCGGCAACGAGGGCGTGTCAGAAATGTCCATTCCGAGACTGAGTCAGGAGACTCTGGCAGAGATGGTCGGCACCACGCGTTCGCGAGTTTGTTTTTTCATGAACCGATTCAGAAAGCTGGGCTTCATTCATTACGATGTTGGCAATAATTTGCATGTTCGCAGTTCCCTACTGAACGTGGTTCTTCAAGATGAGGACGGAGAATCCACAGCTTTGGCAGCGAGAAGACCTACTTCACCTACAAAGAAGGGATCGGAACCGCCCCCAGAACACGGCAGGTTACTCGACCGGGATCGTGCCAAGAGACCCACCCTGCCCGGAGCCGAAGGCCACCGTAAATAGAGTGCTTCTTTCTATGCTTCTGCAACGCTAAGTCCCTCGGTGACCGTTTTGCGGACGCGCCTGTGCGCGAGACTTGTGGCCGCCGAACGTTATTCCAGAGGCCCTATTGGGGTTCGCTGCCGCTAATACCTGTGCGCTCGCACGACAAACCTCTTCGGTGCCGAACCGACGAAATAAAATGGATAGCAGGTGACGAGCGTGAGCGTTGATCCTAACGGCAAAGGCTCCAGAACGGTTGTGTCACTAGGCTCGACGACCTTCACCCAATCTACATCATAGCGAAAGAGTCCAGTTGCCGTCTGAATCCGAATCTCGTCATTCTGGCGAATGTCTTTCAGTGCACGGAAGAAGGTGTCGCGGTGCCCGGCGATTCCGCTGTTGCCGAATTCCCCTGGAAGGGGGGTGCCTTCGATATGTCCCGCACCCAGGCGCAACATTCGCGAGGTGGTCCCTTGCAGGATTGCGACGGACATTCCGAGCCTGGGGATATCTACTCGACCCAGAACGTCGCCTGTTTTGACCGGTGGTTTAAGTTGGGGTTCGTGGTGTTCTTTTTCCACCTGGATCTGCGTTTGCAGGGACCGTTTCGCCGATGCCTGAAGTAGTCTTGCGTCGAGCAAAGTGAAGCCGACGTAACCGAGCGCAATAGCGCCAGTAATGACAAGCAGGCGTTGACTCCAGCGAACAAGCCTCCGCATTCGCGTGGGAAGCATCTCGCGTCCAGTCGTGAGCATCAATGATCGGTCGCCTTTGCCGCAGCTGATGGAGGTGCGGACGGTGCGAAATATCCGGTCCGAGTGCGCACCGACAAACGTCCGCGACCCGGCGCGCTGGCTCTTACTTCGATGATTCGATACGTTCCATCCCGCTTTCTGTTCGTAGGGGCGTATGAGATCGTGTACTGATTGCGGATATCGTGTGCAATCTTTTCGCAGATGGGAGCAACGTCCTTCAACGATTCCGGCAGGAACGCCTCGCCACCCGTGTCTTTGGCAAGCCGCTTGAGCATCACCGGGTTTCGATCGGGATCTTGCTCATCGAAGATGCCGATCGTGTAGATGATCGCGTCGGGCTGCCCAACCATTGTCACGATTTCGGTCAACTTATGTTTGCTGGCGTTGTCGCCGCCGTCGCTGATGATGATCAGCACCTTCTTGTCGCGATTGCCCATCCTTAGATGTTCGAGCGCGGCAGCGAGCGCATCGTACAGAGCAGTCTCGCCCTGGGCTCGTATTCTGGACAGCGCAACTTCCAACTGGGCTACCTGATCTGTGAACGGTGTGTTGTCGGGAAGACCGAACGAAACTCGTTCGTTGAAGTTGACGACGAATATCTGGTCCTGCGGGTTGCTGGAGCGGGCAAACGCCAATGCAGCGGCAATCACGTCAGTGCGCTTCGGCCCCATGCTTCCACTGTTATCGATAACCAACCCGACTGTGACTGGGATATCTTCGTGGCTGAAATTCTTGATCGGTTGAAGCACTCCGTCTTCATAGACGTGGAAATTATCTTTGTCGAGTCCGGAAACAAGGGCGTGTTTGTGATCCTGGGCCGTTGCGTGCAAGATCACCATCTCCACATCTACTCGAATGGTGTACTCGTCGCCCGGTCGACTTGGTGTCGGAGAGGGTTCTTGCGGTCGGACCGAGTTCGTTACGGCAATCACAACGAAAAGAACTCCGAGCCAAGTCGCGAAGTGCTCTCTGATTTGCAACTGTAATTTGCTTTCCAGACACGATGCGGATAAAGAAGACTCAGTCATTCGACAGCTTCTTTCCTGCAATCTGAGTCGTGATGCCGGACTGCGCAGCGCTTCTCGCCGTCCGGCAATCGTCCGGTTAACTCATGTGGATCAGTCCACGCCCTGATCCCATCTTTCTTACTTGGTTCTCACCACTCGCTTTGAAAAGGCCGACAGGCCAAACCCGGCGCCGACCGTCAACAGCCCAATCAATGCAATCAAGGGCAGCGGGCTGGCTGTTTTAGGTAATAGTTCGTTAGAGGCCACGGTAGCTGGTTGAGTAGCGGCCACTGGGGGCGGTTCGACAACCTGAGCTAGTTCGATTGGTTCTCCGGTTGGGGCAACGGCCTCGACAGGCGCTGTCTTCAAAGCTTCGACCGGCGCCGTGGCCAGTTCCGTACGGGTCGCCAACACGGGCGTATTTGTTTCCTTCGCCAATTCGATTGCTCTCGATTTTGCGTATACAAATTCTTCGCCCCACTCACGTCCGGGGTAGAACCACGCTCTGAGAGCTTCTGGTTGTCCAGCGGGCCGTTCTCGGAACGTGATTACCGTTTTGTCAGTCGGCTTCAAGCGGTAGTTCGGAATTGCGAGGATCGTTGTCAGCACCTGGGTTTCGTCTTGATTGAAAATCTGAACGATGTGACGGTCGGATTGTGAATCCAGAATTTTGAAAACATACGTGCCGGCCGGCAAGGAATGTTGGCCCACACCCGGAACTTCGATAGGTCCACTGAAGGTAATAACGGTCTTCCGGTTCCAGTCATCCGCCCTTGCGGTGGACACGACGAGTAAACAGAGAACAGCGAGAGACAGTGCGATTCCTAGCCCTTTTAGCAGTTTCATAATTTCTCCTGTGGTTTTCTCCGACAAACTCGCCCGGTGGTCCTCGTGCAACAAGAGCTCTCATGCGGTCGGCTTCACAAGAGATCTACATTCGGAGAATCCGGCTTGTTGTTCAGAACGGTGGAAATTTGTTCGACGCCCAGTATCGGGTGCTTGGATTTCGATTACTGATCAATATTGACCGCGATGTCGTTGCGACCTCGGCCGGCGACTCGTAAACTGCGTGACCTCCGCCTTGTTTGAGTTGCAATGAGCCCCCAGGCCCGACTCCTCTGCGTGTGAGCTATCTTGCTCAGACGTGAAAGCTACCACCTGTCATCCTTATTCTGTTGAGTGTGCAAACGGAGCTGCGGCGCTGATTCGCAGCTCTGGTTGGTCGCGGGAGTTGTCTCCTGACCAGGTCACGCAAAGCGCCCACATCCAGCAAATCAGCTCTGTCCGTGTGTGCGCCGAACAACCTTGCGGCAAACACAAGTCCACTCTAAGTGGTTCCCGAAAATCGATTCAGGGCAACGCCTACGGGCGGATGAGGCGCGTAGCCCGGGTAACAAGGAAGGTCAAAGATCATGCCTTTACTTCAAATTCTAGAAGTTCTCGTCGTGGTAGGCGTCCTGCTGTGGCTGGTGAACCGATTCATCCCTATGCAGGGCTCCATTAAGTCCATTCTCAACGGCGTCGTGGTCATTGCCGTGGTGTTGTGGCTTCTGAATGCATTCGGGCTCTTTCATTCGCTGTCCCGGATCCACGTCGGAACGTTGCTGATCCCGTAGGGCAGGTCAGCCATAACTCTGAGCGCGTCCACACAAACTTATACCAAATGCGGCAGGCATCTGCCTTTAGGAGTCCATCTTGAAATCGAAGCTGTTATTAGTGGTAGGAATCACTCTCAGTTTGAGTGCGTTTGCTCAAACCAATTCCCAATCAATCGCGACTGTTGAGCACCTAAACCCGACACCCACATTTCGCGTTACCGTTACCAGTCGAAGCGTACAAGCGGTCAATTACAAACATCGCAGCGGAGCTTCGAAGGTCGACTTCGTGGGAACGGACTTAATGCTGTCAGCGAATGGCCAGGCCAAGGTAGAAAGTAAGAAGGGCTACATCGAAATCGAAGTGGAATTTGGAAATCTGCAAGAGCCCACTACTTTCGGCAATGAATATCTCACATACGTCCTGTGGGCGATTTCACCCGAAGGCCGAGCCGTGAACCTGGGCGAAGTTCTGCTGGGCGGCAACCATCGCAGCAAGCTGAACGTGACCACTGATCTTCAGGCTTTCGCTCTGATTGTAACCGCGGAGCCTTACTATGCGGTTCGGCAGCCCAGCAACGTGGTGATTCTCGAGAATGTGGTTCGCGAAGAGACCAAGGGAACTACTGAAGCCGTAAATGCCAAGTACGAACTCATGGAACGCGGTGGCTACATTCCCAGCGGCTACAAGTTCGATCCCGTGGTTCTGAACGCCAAGTTGCCGTTGGAGTTCTTCGAGGCGCGAAACGCTCTGCGCATCGCTCAATCGGAGGGAGCCGAGCAGTATGCCTCCGACAGCTATCAGCATGCCGTCCGTTTGATGGATAAGGCGGATGGCGCTGCCACCAACAAACATATCGATAGAAAGCAGTTGATTGCGATCTCCCGCGAGGCCGTACAGACTGCCGAAGATGCGCGCGCGATCGCAGTCAAGAAGATGGACGACGTGCGGCTCTCTAATGAACGCCAGGATTCAGCGGACGCTCAGGCGAGATCGCAGGGGCAGGCGGATGACGCGAATCGCCAGAAAGAGCAGGCTCTGTACGACACAGCGAAAGCTCAAACGGCGAAGGCACAAGCCGAGTCCGATGCAGCAAATGCCCAGGCCGCCAAGACTCAGGCAGAATCTGATGCAGCTAAGGCCCGAAATGACGCCGCTGATGCACAAGCTGCGACGGCGAGAGCGCAATCAGAAATGGCCGCAAACCAGGCTTCGTCGGCTACGGCACTCTCGGCAGCACAGGCGGATGCAGACCAATCTCGTTTGGCCGCACAGCAGGCGCAGTTGAACGTCCAACAGGCGGAAACCGACAAAGCGACTCTGCGCGCAAAGTTGTCTGAGCAATTGAATTCCATTCTTCAGACTCGTGACAGCGCGCGCGGGCTGATCGTCAGCATGTCCGATGTCTTGTTTGACACCGGGAAGTATTCGCTGAAGCCGGGAGCACGCGAGAAACTGGCGAAAGTCGCCGGAATTCTGCTCGCCTATCCTGGACTCAACATCGAAGTCGGCGGATACACCGACAACGTGGGCGGAGATGCCATGAATCAAACCCTGTCCGAAAACCGCGCCGGTTCGGTGCGGGATTATCTGGTCCAACAGGGCGTAGCGTCAAATTCAGTTTCGGCCAGAGGCTTCGGTAACAGCTTGCCAGTCGCCACCAACGAGAACTCCACGGGCCGGCAGCAGAACCGGAGAGTCGAACTTCTCGTATCAGGTGAAGCCATCGGCAGCCCCGCGAACGCGACAACTGGAAGCTTGCGTTAGATCAATGGCAGGCACTTGGAAGCAATAAGGGAAATACATATGAACACAATCAGAATCATCAGCTCAGCAGCTCTGTCGTTGCTTCTCGGAATCGCTTCTCCTGCGTATGCACAGCACGAGCAGCAAGGCGAGAAGCAAGATCATCCCCAGCAGCAGGACAGTAAGCACGAGCAAGCCAAACCCGAGCAACAACACCAGCGGCAGGATCAGAGCAAGCAGCAGCAACACGCTCAGCAGCCGCGACACGGTCAGGAAGAGCAGCAACAGCACGCCCAGCAACACCAGCGGCAGGATCAGAACAAGCAGCAACAGCACGCTCAGCAACAGAATCAGCAGGACCAGAACAAGCAGCAAGAGCATGCTCAGCAGCAGCGGCACGATCAGGAAAAGCAGCAACAGCACGCTCAACAGCAGCAGCGGCAAGACCAAAACAATCGGCAGCAGCGTGCTCAACAGCGGGGCAATGAACATCTGCAACGCACTCAGGAACAGCAGCGCGTTCAGTACAGCGCGTGGCAAGAGCATCGCTCACAACGCTGGGACTCTGACCACCGTAACTGGCAACAGCGTGGCGGATATCACGGCTACCGTATCCCTGACGACCGTTACCGCGGATACTTTGGTCGTGACCATGGGTTCCGCATTTATGGACTACCCTTCCTGGTCGTGGGTGGGTACCCACGCTTCCAATATCAGGGCTATTGGATAAGTCTTGTTGATCCGTGGCCAGAATATTGGGGGAATGACTGGTATGACAATGACGACGTTTACGTCACCTATGTCGACAACGGCTATTACATGTACAACCGCCGTTATCCCAACGTCGGAATAGCGATCAGCATTTCGATGTAGCGTCGCACACGGTGCACTCTCGCGAGAGGGCGCACCCGGTGATGATGAAATTTCCCGGTCTGAAGACAAGGAGAAGGAGCAAGACATGCTTGGAACTATATTGATCGTGGTTTTGATTCTCGCGCTTCTCGGTGTGCTCCCTCGGTGGTCGCATAGTAGGAGTTGGGGGTACGCGCCGACCGGAGGAGTGGGGTTAGTTCTCCTGGTTGTCGTTGTTCTTCTGGTTCTCGGACGCATCTGAGCCATGTGGGACAACTCCACGTCGAAAGGCGCCAACATCGGCAGTTGGCGTCATTTCGTCATGCAGGCAGGAACAGTTCTGCTTATAGTGCTCATGTCCTGCAGTAGCTCGTCCGCATATTCGGTGCTGACGCACGAGGAAATCGTAGATCTGCTCTGGACCGACGAAATCCGTCCCCTACTTCTCAAGCGATATCCGGGATTGTCAGAGGACCAACTCAAGGAGGCACACGCCTACGCCTACGGAGGCGCGGTCATCCAGGATCTTGGTTACTACCCGTTCGGCAGCAGAGAATTCAGTGACTTGGTGCACTACGTCCGCAGCGGAGACTTTGTTCGTGAATTGCTGATCGAGAGCCAGGATGTAAACGAATACGCTTTCGCCTTGGGAGCCCTATCGCACTATGCGTCCGACATTGCCGGCCACCCGGCCGTCAATCAGTCTGTCGCTATCCAATATCCAAAGCTGCGAGCGAAGTACGGCAAATCCGTTCGGTACGCGCAGGACAAGACGGCCCATCTGAAAACGGAGTTCGGCTTCGACACTGTGCAGGTTGCAAAGAATCGGTATGCGTCGCAGCAGTACCACGATTTCATCGGATTCCAGGTGTCCAAGTCTTTGCTGGAGCGAGTCTTTCCGGTTGTATACGGAGTGGAGTTGAAAGACGTCCTTACCCACGAGGACCTGGCGGTGGGTTCCTATCGCTTCGCAGTTAGCCGGCTGATTCCTCAAATGACGAAGGTCGCGCTGCAAACCCATAAGAAAGACCTGATGCGCGAGACGCCGAATTTTGCGAAGCGGAAGTTCCTGTACCGGCTTTCCCGATCCAACTATGAGAAAGAGTGGGGAAAAGACTACGTGAAGCCGGGTGTAGGCACGCGGATCTTGTCAACGCTCCTGCGCTATATGCCAAAAATCGGTCCCTTCAAGGGACTGGCTTTCAACAACCCGACTCCGCAAACAGAGGATCTGTATATCAAGAGCATCAATACTACCGTCGATCAATATCGGCACCTTCTCGAAGAGGTTCGCATTGACACACTGGTGCTGGCCGACTGCGATTTTGATACTGGCCAACCAACCAAGGCGGCAGAATATTCGCTAACCGACGATACCTACGCCACGCTATTGGCCAGGCTGTCGGAGCGGAAGTTCGCACTAACGTCGCCGGAACTGCGCGCTAACATCCTGCAGTTTTATTCCGACCTCTCAGTGCCGATCGAAACGAAGAAGGACGGGGCTCGCTGGCAATCTGTGCTGACCGATCTGGACCAGTTGAAGGCCGGGGCACCGGTGCAGACTGTCGCGGGCAGCCCCGCTCGGTGATCTCCTGTGCGGCTAATCCACTTCAGGAACGCAGCGGTCAATGTGGTTCGCGATATGGAAAAGAACCACACAATGGCCTTTGCCGCGGCGCTAGCCTACTACTTCGTTTTGGCTCTGTTCCCATTTTTGATTTTTCTTTCCGTAGTCGTCGCCCGTTTGCCGCTTCCGGACTTCTTTGGCCAGGTCATGGGGCTGATTGCGCTGCTGGTTCCGTCCTCGAGTATGGGCCCACTCAAGAATCTGATCAGGGACACGATTTTATCCACGCACAGCCGTGTGCTGACTTTCGGCATTCTATTAACCCTGTGGTCGGCGTCTAGTGGTTTCACAGCTCTCATCGATGCTCTCAACACTGCCTATCAAGTATCTGAGACCAGGCGCTATTGGAAGACACGTTGTCTGGCGATCGGCATGACGTTTTCGGTTGGATGTCTCCTCGTCGTCGCTCTCGCTTTACTACTTGTGGGCCCTATTCTAAACACCAGGCTGACGGAGGCATTCGGGCTCGGCACTCTCTGGCCCTATGTTCGATGGGCCGTAGCAATTGCATGCACAGTTCTGGCAGTGGAGCTTCTATACTTCGTTGCGCCGAATGTGAAAAACCGATTCGTGAGCACGCTGCCCGGTGCGTTAATTGCGGTCGGCGGCTGGATCGGATTGTCCTATCTGCTTGGAATCTACTTCCGCGACTTCTCCGCTTACAGCCGGGGCTATGGCAGCCTGGGAGTAGCGCTCGCCTTCAGCATTTGGCTCTACTGGACCGGATTCCTGGTCTTGATCGGTGCCCAGTTCAACGCGGAACTTCTGCAGGAAGCCAAGGTCAATTCGGCCCCAAAAGCTGGACGACACGCGCATCCTGACTTGGCCGCATAAGGGAGGAAATATGGAGACTCAGGAGTGGACAGTGAAGCAACTAATAGAGGCTTTGAAAAAGTTCCCACCGGAGGCAAAGGTTTTCTACGAGATGGGGCCAAGCGGCGCAGGAACAGTTGGAAAAGCGCAATACGTGAAGGCCCGCGGCGAAGATGATGAGTTGGGAGTGCTGCTTGACCGGTAGGTTCGCCCGCCGACAATTATCAAACGCAGTTTATCGTTGGACGGCTTTGGTTTCCACGGCCTCAGCTGCGGAAAGTTTCCGATCTCGGTGTGGTTCGGTGCGTGGGGCACCTGTATGAAGTTCACAAACTTCCCCGATCGCTGCACCGCAAGTCGCACAAGGCACAGCCAGCACTTGCTTCGGGGTAAGTTCCTTGGCTTTCACAATCACATAATGCAACACTCGGACGCTGGAAGATGCTCAATAGTGCTCAGTTTTCAGCACGTTTCAGGACGCTGCAGAGGTGTCAATGGGTTTACGCTACGTCTTTCGGCTGCGATCAAAATTGACCATCTTTAAGAGAAGGGTTCGGAGAGAATATTAAAGAGTGTAGCTCCATTCGGGAGAAGCCATTGACAGCGTCAACCGCGCAAGCCAAGAGAAAGTCCGACTTTGACCCCCGCAAATTCCTTGCCACGATCGGCGAGGGCAGAAAAGTCGTGGCCTTTTCCAAGAAACAAACAATCTTTGCGCAAGGAGACGCGGCAGACGCCGTCTTCTACATCCAGGAGGGCAAGGTTCGACTCAGCGTCGTATCCAAGATTGGCAAGGAAGCAACTCTAGGCATCCTCAGCGAGGAGCAGTTTTTCGGAGAAGGTAGCCTCGCCGGACAGTCGATGCGCATGGGCTCCGCAACCGCGATGATTGATTGCGAACTTCTGCGCATCGACAAGAAAGCCATGATGCTTGCGCTTCGCCGCGAGCATGAGTTCTCAGACCTATTCATGGCCTATCTGCTGTCACGAAACATCCGTTACGAAGAAGACCTGGTTGATCAGCTTTTCAATTCTAGTGAAAAGAGGCTGGCGCGGCTTCTGTTGTTGCTAGCTCGCTTCGGCAAGAACGGAGTCCCAGAGACGGTGATTCCTAAGATCAGTCAAGAGACTCTTGCCGAAATGGTAGGCACGACCCGCTCGCGGGTCAGCTTCTTCATGAATAGGTTCCGAGAGCTAGGCTTCCTCGATTATGGGGAGAACGGACTGCAAGTTCATAGTTCACTTCTGAACATTGTTCTACACGATTAGTGCGTCTCCCACAAACAGACTCAGACACCAATGAGCATATCAGGCATCTGCCGGATCGAGTCCGGTGAGAGGCTCCATTCTAGTTGCTACCAGCACCTCCAACAGAGTTGCCGTGTTACGAACGCTGCCCGAGATCGTGATGAGCGCTTCTGACACAACGGGATGTTCTTCTGCCAGCACGTCAAGATGGTCACTCACGTTGTGGAGTTGCTGGGCTTCGTGCAGGATCGCATTCGAAGGCATGGGTACGCAGCTTTCTGGCGAGCCTAAGAAGAGAGAACTTCAGATGGGCTGACTTAGCTCAGGGAACCTGAAAGAGGAGAAGGTGGTAACCACCTCAGCTCCATCATATCACGCGAGGAGTCCCCGAATACTGCAGTTCGATAGCGAGTCCATTGTGACCGTGAGAGAGGTGAAGGCATTAGATCTGCACAGGCACTAGTTCAGGGCAGCACCGAGAATTCTGAATGGATTTTACAGCGTCTTCAGCCGTGAGCCTTCCCATCATAAGTGCCAGTTTACGGTTGGTTGTCATCTGGATTGGAGTCGGATCAATCCGCTTCACGTACTCGAGAGCCCGAGTAACGCCACGGTTTACTTTTACAACAAACTTCGTGTTCTTCATAATTTGTCCGTTCGCGGCGAGAAACAAACGGGAGGCGAGATAAACCGCCTCCCACTTCATTCAATGACTACTGGCCTTACGCCGCCTTGGCGTGAACTTTGGCTTCGAGCACTTTTTCGGTGCCGACATTCACCTTAATCTGCTTCGGCTTGGCTTCGGCCTTCTTGGCAAGGCTGATCTTCAGGACGCCCTTGTCATAGTTAGCGCTCACTTGCCCCGTATCCACGGAACTGGGCAGCGTGAACGAGCGCGTGAAGCTTCCGTACTGCCGCTCGACGCGACGGAAGTTCTCCTCTTTCTCTTCCTTCTCAAACTCGCGCTCACCGTGGACGGTCAGGGTGGTGTTCTCGATGCGAACATCAATGTCTTTTTCGTCGATGCCCGGGACTTCCATCTTCAGAGTAATGTTGTGCTCGTCTTCATAGATGTCCACCGGCGGCGCGAAGTTGGTGGTGGTGGTTAACGCCTCTTCCGGGCCTTCCGGGCTATACGACTCCCGGACAAAGCGGTTGATGCGGTTTTGCATGGTGGCCAAGTCACGGAGAGGGTCCCAACGGGTCAATAGTGTCATAACGCAGTCCTCCTTCGGGGGGAAGCTAAGAGGAAAAACTTCAGATGAGCTGACTTAGTTCAGAGGACCTGAAAGAGTAAGAAGAGGTAGCTCGCTCAATTACAATGTTAGGCCTCTACGCAACCGTTGTCAAACTATGTGGCCAGGTTAACCAGCCTCCCTGGTCGAAACAACGGAACACCCAAGGACTGAGGAACTGGGGACCAGCGGGAGCGTCGAATGTCGTCAACCCGACCGACAGCAACCCATCCCTTCCCTTAGGGGGCTGTCCGCATTCTCGGTTAAACGGCCGTATTGATCCAGCCTGAAGCAATGGTTTCGCGACGGTCTGGCTGTTCGCGACTAAACACTCTCTAAAATCAAGAGGAGAGCTGCGCATAGCGCGCCTTAAGATCAGGCTGCGGGCACACGAATACTGCGGAACGGCGGCAATCAGCACAGCCAGAGTGCGCGATTTTGACCATCTTTATTGGGTGTCTTCGTTCCATGATGGAAATTGCAGCGACCGAGCGCTGCGGAGCCATAAAGTTCCGGGACTTTCGTAGCGTGCGCCTCAAGGGAGGAATAACGAGATGCACACGTGGTTCAAAACGTGCCGCACAGTGGCATCGCCTTTGGCCGTGAGAATGGCAAGCGGCCTCGCTGCCGTTATTCTGTTAGCCCCTAATGCACTCTCCCAATCTGGCTCCCCAGAGGTCGAGATGCAGGCCCTCGACCTGGCACGAAACGTTGTCACCAACGAATTGAGAGTCCAGAATGAGGAGCAAAGCCACTGGATGTATCAGCTCGAAAAGGCGGAGGACGGGAGGAAACAGATTCAGAAAATCCTCGAGACGAAGAATGGTTCTCTCGGTCAACTGCTCTCGATTGATGGCCACCCACTTGACGCTAAACAACGGCAGAAAGAGCACCAGCGCATACAGAGGCTCGTCAACCATCCGGATGAGCAGCGGAAATTGCAGCAGGCGAGCAACAAGAAAGCAGAGCAAGGTGCGCGTTTGTTCAGGATACTGCCTGACGTATTTGTGTTCCGCTATGCGAGTCGTCACGGCGATCTCGTGACACTCAACTTCAGGCCCAACCCGACTTTTCAGCCGCCCTCCCTTGAAGCCCGGGTTTTCCACGGCATGGAAGGTGAGATGACGGTCGATGCTAGGCAAGAGAGGTTGGTAGTACTCAAAGGCCATCTCATGGAGGATGTGAAGTTCGGAGGCGGACTGCTAGGGCATGTCAACAGGGGGAGCACATTTGAGGTTGGGCAAACGGAAGTGATCCCGGGACAGTGGGAAATGACTACCCTGCATGTGGACATGAAGGGCAAAGCTCTGCTCTTCAAGACAATCGAAGTACAAGTGGCCGAGAACCACAGCGACTTCCATCGGGTGCCAGATGACCTAACACTTCAGGAAGCCGCGGACATCCTCGGGCTGCAGACCGTCGTAGCGGACAATCGCTAGAGCATCGCAAAGGCTTTCCTCGGTCGCGTTCCTTCACTTGACGCCGAACACATTCCTGCGTTCGTCTTGCACGAGGGCGCCTGCCGATCAATCGATATCGGTACTGTCTGGCTATATCATTGGGAAGGATCGTGGCAGCTACGCTGCCACTGACGTCCTCATGGCGTTCATGTAGCTGTTCATCGATTGGGCCAACTGCGCATCCACTTCGTCCGCGATTGTCATGACATCGGGTAAGAGGACGCTGAAATCCAAAGAGCTCAGATTGCTCTGTAACGTCCCGAACAATGTTACCTGCAGTATTCGTGATTCATGGACAAGCATTGCAGGCGTGTAGCCTTGTAGGTATCGCAGCTTGCCATGGGCTATGGCTGCGTCGGAAGAGACAGCATCACTAGCCTCAGTGATGACGCTGGGCCTGCTCAGGCGGTCCACCAGATCTTCAACTAGCTTGGGAAGATGTCCGGTACGCTCCTGATCGCTGAGCGCGACTTCTTTGAGTTCGCTGCTCTGTTTTGCCCGCGCCAACCAATCTTGAATGACGCCGGCAATGCAGCGTTGCAATAATGCTCCTACTCTTTCCTTTTCACGCCTCGCGGCAGGCCGGCGGTCAACCATCTTCTCCCGGATGAGATCGGCGAGCCTTCCAACATCGAACGGTTTTACGATGATTTCATCCGCTTCCAAAAGAATCGCGTCCATAGCGCTCTGCACGTCGGGGTACCCGCTGACTAGCAGCGTAAGTGCATCCGGCTGGGAGTGGCGCATTGCGGTGACTACGGTGAAGCCGTCGCCGGGATTCGGCATATGCAAATCCGTCAACAGCACGTCGAAGCTTTCTGTAGTGATGTGTTTCAGAGCTTCTGTCACATTGGCCGCAGAGACCACCCTAAACCCTTTGTGCTCAAGGGTCGCAGTCATCATGTCGCGAACGGCAGCATCGTCATCCACCAGCAATACTTTATGGCAGATAGAAGGCTCAGCCAGAATCATACGGCGTAGATCCTCGTCGGGATGCAATGACAGTGTGAATTAGGTTTATTCTGGAAAATGTATAAAAGTGAGCAGTTATCGGATCCGATAACCGGCACTATACCGTAAGTCAGAAAAGCTTCACCGCGCGGTCATGGGTTAGCGGCGGAACACCGACCATTCAGACCCTCACGACCGCGCATCACCATTCGCATTCAGTAATTTTTAGGCCGGACTCACGCGAGTCGGCCTTTTTTTTCGCATGGGTGTCAGGACGACACGCGAGGCCTGTTCGAGCCCTACCAATCCCGAACTGAGCTTTCTTGCTCAGACTTCAACACTCTGGAAATGAGACAGTTTCACCAGGACCATTTTCGGACAAGACAGAGTTTTCAGCCTGTATTGTCCAAGAGTCGTGCCCGTTCAATCCACGCAACCCGCAGCAGCAGAGCATCATCGGGCACGCGAAGGATCATCGGGCAAGAGGAAGAACAATGCGCATCATGTCCTCCATTCGTTCGCCGCTGTTTGCACTCGTACTGCTCGCCATGTCGGCGGCGGCTTACGCGCAAATCAGCATATCGGTCTCATTCGCCCCGCCAGAGCTCCCCGTCTATGAGCAACCTCTTTGTCCGGGAGAAGGTTATCTCTGGACCCCCGGCTACTGGGCTTACGCCAACGATTACGACGATTACTACTGGGTGCCAGGTACGTGGGTGATGGCTCCGGAACCTGGACTGCTCTGGACTCCAGCCTATTGGGGTTGGGGTGGCAATAGCTACATCTTCTATCAAGGCTACTGGGGTCAGCAGGTCGGTTTCTATGGCGGAGTCAGTTATGGCTACGGATACTTTGGAGAAGGCTACCAAGGTGGACGTTGGCAAAACGGGCAGTTTTATTACAACCGTTCGGTGAACAATGTGAACGTCACCAACATTCACAACGTGTACAACACAACCATCATCAACAACACCACCACGGTGAACCGGGTCAGCTACAACGGTGGCAATGGTGGGATCACCGCGCGTCCGAGGCCCGAAGAGGAGGCCGCCGCTCGTGAGAGACATACCCCGCCCGTGGCTGCTCAAACGCAACACGAGCAGGCTGCCCGCGCACAACCAGAGCTTCGCGCTTCGGTGAACCATGGCACGCCCACGGTCGCGGCTACTCCCAGGCCAGGAGCTTTCAGTGACCGCGCCGTTGTGCATGCGAAACCAACAGGGACACCTTACAGCGCTCCGGTGAAACGCGCCGCAGTTCAACCACCGGCCAGTGGACCGGCTGTGCATCCAGAGGACGGAGCTACGCGCCCCGACCAGCCATCGCCGAATAATCGGCCGGACCCGAACCGAGCGGAACCGAATCGTGCGCCCACGGCACAGCCCAACGATCGGCCTGAGCCGAACCGTCCGCCGTCAGCCCAACCGACCAGCCGGCCTGACCCCAATCGGGCGGAGCCGGGACGGCCCGAATCGAATCGTCCACCAACAGCACAGCCGAACGATCGGCCCGAGCCCAACCGTCCACCCACGGCACAACCGAATAACCGTCCTGAGCCCAATCGTGCGGAACCGAGCCGGCCGGAATCGAATCGTCCTCCCATAGTGCAGCCGACCAGCCGGCCTGAGCCCGCCCGCAGTGAGCCTCAGCAGTCGCAAACTGCTCCGCCGAACGAGCGTTCTCAGTCCCAACACACTTCTCCTCCTGCTGCGGAACCGCGGTCTGCCCCACAACAACGGACACAGCCTGCTCCCGCGAAGGCGGAAGAGAAAAAACAGCAGAACGAACAACCGAAGCGAGATGAGAAGCCGCAATAATGGCAGGAGCTCAGACTGGGCCTGTTGCACATTTGCTCTCAGCCACAAGGAGGGAGTCATGCCCCAAACAGTCTTGGACAGAACCGCTGAACACATCGCTGAAACAGCTCGCCAAGCTTCCCGCGCAACCAGCGGCGTGGCCGATGCAATCATGGAAGATGGTGTCGGAGTCGTGCGGCGTGCCGCAAAACAGGGCGGCGATGCTGCTGAAGAATTTCTGAACGACACAGGTCAACGCATTCAGCGACATCCTGCACTAACTGTGGCGGTCACATTTGCCGTTGGCTTCACTGCGGGAGCGTTGGTCGGCTGGATTATCAAACGAAGATAGCGCAACACACGCGGAAGCCAAGATTGCTTCCGCGTGGGCGTGCCTGCCTGGCCCGCCAAATGGTAAGGGCTCCGACACGACCGCGTCTCCACGTCACGCGTCAAACAGGTGCGGAGGCACCGGGCCACGTTCTTGTAATTGCGCAATCGCGGGCAGTCGATGGCTGCTCAACCGATCTTTAGCCACAAACGCATCGACCCACTTCAAGACCTGCTCAGGAACATCCACCTCTCCCGACAACATGATGATCGGCGTTTCGGGCCTGAGCCGTCTCATTTCGAGTACGAACTCCTTCCCGCTCATCTCGGGCATGAGGTAGTCAACGATTACCACGTCAACTGGGTACACGCCTGCCAGCTCCAATCCCTTGCCTCCGCTTGGAGCGGTCAGAACGGTGTACCCGAAACTCTCCAAAAACAATTTCTCGCACTCCAGCACATCTTCGTTATCGTCGATGCAAAGAAGTACGCCGCCCAGCAGTTCCGCATAAGTGGATATGGGCATGGGTTTCACCTTCACGAACCAATTCTCAATACCCAGGTTGAAGAAACTGTTCAAAATTGCTCAAAGCATTGTCTTTTATGCGACGCTGGCGAATCACACTAACCGCACCCGCCGATGGATTGGCCGACGCCCACCTCGGCCCGAATACAATTGTCTTCGTTTCTTGACAAATTGCAGTGCGCAGTTCTGCCGGATGAAAAGCGGCTCGCAATGACCGAAAACGATGTTCAGGCCCAGATTGCTAGAGGTTCCGAAAGAAGGGACAGTCGGTGGCCTCCTCCCAGAGGTCATCGACCGTCCCAACGGCTAAGTCCCCTCCCCCGAGGGTCTGCCGAATTGGAACGGTCAGTATATTTTTCGCGCCGATTTGCGACTGTTCAGAATTGCTCACTTTTGACGGTGGTCTCATATGGGATCTCCCTGGTGATCTGATCGGGGAATTTGCCCTGGAGCACGACGTGACGGAGGAAACTAGTCTTCGGAGGCTAGTCGTGGAGAACGACATTGAGCAGCGAGCTGTGGACTTGCAGCCCGCCGTTGTAGTGAATAAAACCGAGCTTTCTGAACCGGTTCATGAAGAAGCTGACCCGGGAGCGGGTTGTGCCGATCATTTCCGCCAGCGTTTCCTGACTGATCTTGGGCACTACAGTCTCGGGCGTCCCTTCCTTCCCGAAATGAGCAAGCAGCAAAAGGATCCGTGCCAGCCTCTTTTCACTCGAATTGAAAAGCTGATCAACCAAATCTTCTTCGTAACGGATATTTCGCGCCAACAAATAGGCGACGAACAGGTCGGAGAATTCGTGTTCCCGGTGAAGCGCTTCCATCATGGCTTTCTTGTCGATTCGCAGAATCGCGCAATCCGTCATCGCGGTTGCGGAGCCCATGCGGAGCGGCTGGCCTGCGAGAGAACCTTCGCCGAAGAAGTCGCCATCCTTTAGTATCCCGATCGTCGCTTCCTTTCCAGCCTTAGATACAACCGTGAGTCGAATCTTGCCCTCCTGGATATAGAACACAGCGTCAGCCGCGTCCCCTTGCGCGAAGATTGATTGTTTCTTTGGAACCGTTAGAACTTTTCTACCCTTGCCGATGGTCGCGAGGAATGCATGGGGATCGAAGTCACGCTGCCTCTTGGCTTCCAGAGGTCGACTCGCAGCATTGCGAGTTGTTTGGGAGATGCGGTCGATTGAGGACGGGCGGCTAATTTTCCTTCCGCCTGGAGAGGTCTTGGGTTGGAGAGCAGGAGACATGGGTACCTCCTTGATGCACCCGTCTGCGCATACAACTCCTTTCAAATTTTATCACTCGGCCGACTCGCGTAAATCCCAAAAAACGACTACCCACTCGGCGTTTTCTTGAATGGCTTCCAAGTTTCCAAGGTCCCGGAATGGAGAGATTCGGTTCTGAAATCGACCACCTGAGCCATTCGGCACAGTATTTCCAGAGCTGGTGAGTGAATCTATTACCGGAGAACAAATTGGGGATGGGATGTTCTTAGCGCCCAAGGTCGCGAGGGCTGGGATCGTTTTCCTGTTGCTGGCAACAGGGATCTCGGGACCACGCCCGACGCTGCTCACTCCCGGAGCGGAGTCCAGCAAAGAAATGCTAGCGGTCCCGCATCCGAACGATGTCAATGGGATGCAGCAAACTCTGCTGGACAAAGGACACTACCGCGGGAAGGTGGACGGTGTATTGGGTCTTCGTACCCGAGCTGGTATTCGCGCGTATCAGAAGGCTGAGAATCTTCCGGTCACGGGCCAGCTTGATCAAGAGACGGCCGGTAGACTCGGAGTAAGACCTGAGGTTCGTGAGGAGAAGGACTTCGATTCCACGCAAGATAAGCCTCCGGCTGGCATAAAGTGGGCCAAAGGTTCGGGGCGTGTCCGCAAGTCACCACAGACGCCAGTCGAGAGGACACGATCAGTCCCACCGACCTAGCAGGATAGGATCTTGCAAGAACTCCCATGAAATCCATCGGACGCCGGATGCGAGACATTTCGGCACGACGAACCCGTTTGCAGGTTCCTAGTATCTATTCCTCGAACACAACCAATGTCCCTCTTGTCACCAGTTCGGCGAGCCTGGTGGCGTCCCAATTTGTCAGCCGCACGCAGCCGTGAGACTCGGAGTAACCGATTCGCCCCGGTTCCGGCGTACCGTGTATCCCGTAGTGCGCCTTGTTGATCTCAATCCACACAACGCCGACCGGATTGTTGGGGCCCGCCGCGATCTTCTCCTTGGCGTTTGCTGGATCGGCATCCCAAAATAGTTCGGGGTTGTAGTTGTAGGTTGGATTGCGCTGCACCAGTGTAACTACCCAGTTCCCGAGGGGGAGTGGATTGTGCTCGCTGCCACTCGTCACCGGGGCGTGAAAGATAACCTCGCCTCTCCGATTGAACACCGTAAGGATCGATGTCTTCTTCGACACAACTACCTTGACGATCCCACTTTCCTCTGGCTCACGCTGGAGATAGTCACGGGTGATACGCGTTGCGGTCGGCAACTGTTGTGGGGCGCCCAACACGTTGGGGACACGGACGTGCTCTCCCGCCGCGAAATGCGCGCGCGGGCTCAGACGACTGAGCAGCGCTGGTGCCGAGTGGAATTTCTCGCCGAGTTTTTCTAATAGGGATGTGTAGTAAAGACCCGGAAGTTTCGATTTTTCAGTCATGTCCCCCGGAATCGTCTGGATGAATGGGCCCGCCGCGTCCTCGGCCGTGATTTCGTACAACACGATCGGTTTAGCAGCACCGGCGTGCAGCGCCTTGAGCAACTCCTTGTGAGTCGGCTCACCTGGAGCAAGCCCACTCGCAGTCTCAAACGCCGCCAGGGCCTCACGGCTGTTCTTTCCTCTTTCATCGTCAATCTCGCCCGGCGAAAAGCCGGCTCGATCAAGAAGCACCTGCATTTCAAGCTCAGTGAGCTCTATTGCCCGAACTGACGGAGCATGGCGTTTGGCTGCGTTCGCAACCGATGTGCAAAAGAGGATCGTCGCACCTGCAGCGCAATACAACATGGTCTTGAGTGTGCGCATTATGCTGCCTTTCGACCGGTCATTTGGTTTTTCTACTCCTAGCGGCAGTTTGCCTGTGTAACCGTATCAGAGCGTGCCTCTCGAATCTGTTCAAAAGCACTCACATCTGGCCGCGAGTACGCGCTTGATTTCCCGCAGGGCGAAACACTCCAAATTCTCACCAGAGGTGATTGTCGGCAGGCTGTGAGCATATTTGCTCAGACCTCCTCAGGCCTGATTTGCTAAGGTCGAAACTGTCTTGGTGCGCCAAGCTATCTACGCGGATTTGCGTGCGAGTGCAAACACAGCACGAACCTGGAAGCTGGCGCACCTGTAATAGAAAGAGGCTACTCAATGAAGAAGGTCATGTTCGTACTTGCGATGTTTGCTCTCGGCACGCTGTGCTGGGCAGGGTCGGCGCGAGAAGACGCCACCGAGCGACTGGAAAACGCCACCAATGTGTTACACGAAATCATGGGAATGCCTGATAAGGGAATTCCGGAAGAGGTATTGGAGCACGCAAAGTGCGTGGCCGTCATACCGCACATGGTTAAAGGCGGCTTTGTGTTCGGAGGCAAGGGAGGCAAAGGCGTTGCCACCTGCCGCACCGCGAATGGCTGGAGTGCACCAGCCTTCATCACGATTTCGGGCGGAAGCTGGGGCCTGCAGATCGGGGTAGAAGCTGTGGACGTGGTCCTGATCATTCAGAATGAAAAAGGGATGCAAAAGCTGCTCGAGAGTAATTTCCATGTTGGAGCCGACGCTTCCGCGGCAGCGGGTCCGGTCGGACGGCATGCCGAGGCTGGCACCGATTGGAAGATGGATACGGAGATTTTGACCTACTCCCGTGCTAAGGGTGTTTTCGCAGGCCTAACGCTGGAAGGTGCGTCAGTCCGCCAGGACAACGATTCCCGGCACGCGATTTATGGACGCAATGTCACAACTCGGGCTTTGTTGTTGGGCAAGGTCACAGCTCCAGCCGCAGCCCAGCCGTTCCTTGCGGAAGTTCGTGGAGCAAAAGCTCAAGCAGTAGCTGAAGGCAAAGCTGAAGCGAAAGCGGAAGCCAAAGAGAAAGATCAGAAATAAACCTTCAGACTTTGTGCTGCCGCCACTCGATTCAGTCGACCTGGGGCGTTCGAGTGGCGGCACAGTCCCATTAGTCAGTCCCTTCGCTAGGGAAGGAAGATGTAGCGAATTCAACAGGATCTCTCGAAGGGGAGCCGGTATGTCAAAGACTTGGGAGCACTACCATCACGCTGCCCGTCACCATGAGCGGGCGGCCTACCACTACAAAGAGGCAGCGAAATACGACGAGGCGGAGGAACGCGAAAAGGCTGCGCACCACGCGTACCTTGCCCACGGACACAGTCAACATGCAATTCATCACGACGCCGAGGCCGCGAAACTGCACGCCGAGCAGTGCGACAACCTGACGGCGACCGCTTCCGAGCAAGCACCCAAGAAGAAGAGTGCGGCTTAGGAGAGGCTCATTCTGGTGTTCACACCCGGCGTAGCTGTTCTTGGGCTAGAAACGTGTTGGCATGAATCATCCATTTAGGACCCTACTGCGCGAGTTATTCTTTGACCCAATCCTGAGGCTGCTGCGGATCCGGCCGAAGTGATTTGCTGACTCCCCAAAGGGGAAAATTCGTGACAACGCGGTCCAGGGGCCGATCGTTCTAGCCAATCCCCGCCGACGTGTGCACAGAGTCTGCTTGGATCTCGGCCGATTCGCAAACAAACATGAATGCTCTACTCGTATATCCGGAGTGGCCTGATACGTACTGGAGCTTCAGGCACGCTTTGCCATTTCAGGGCAAGCGTTCTGCGTATCCACCTTTGGGATTGCTCACGATTGCTGCCCTGTTGCCTCTCCACTGGTCAAAACGTCTGGTTGACACGAATGTGCGTGCGCTGACGGATTCAGACTTGGCGTGGGCTGACGTCGCACTGATCAGCGGAATGCTGGTGCAGAAGGACAGCCTACTCGCCATCCTGGCTCGATGCCGTGCTTGCGGAATACGTACAGTTGTGGGTGGACCGATCGCTAGCGGGTTCCCGGATCTGCATCGTTACGCCGATCACGTCGTCATTGGGGAGGCCGAGGAACTGATCGCGGCACTTGCCGAAGACCTTGAACGGGGTGAGGCAAAGCCGCAGTACAAAGCTAGCGAGATGCCGTCTCTGCAACGCAGCCCGTTGCCCGACCTGAGCTTGATCAACACCCGCCACTACTGCTCGATGGCAATCCAATACTCACGTGGGTGCCCGTTCAACTGCGAGTTCTGCGACATCATTGAGATCTACGGGCGCAAGCCTAGGACGAAGTCCGTCGCTCAAGTCATTGCCGAGCTGGAGCAACTGTATCAACGCAGGTGGCGAGGGGCGGTGTTTCTCGTGGACGACAACTTCATCGGAAACAAGAAAAACGTCAAGCAACTACTGCCAGTTCTGGCCGAATGGAACAATCGACATCGCCGGCCGTTTACCTTCTTCACAGAGGCGTCCATGAATTTGGCGGATGACCCCGAGCTTCTGGCGCTGATGAAAACTGCAGGTTTCATCCGTGTGTTCTTGGGTATCGAGACGCCGGTGGAGGCCAGCCTCAAAGAAGCTAACAAACTACAGAACACGCAGCGCAGTTTGCTCGATAGCATACGCTGCATTCAGCAATACGGTATCGAGGTAATGGCCGGATTCATCGTGGGATTCGATAGTGACCCGGAAGATGTGTTCGACCGCCAGGTCGAGTTCATCCAGAAGAGCGCCATCCCGATCGCAATGGTAGGTCTTCTCCAGGCACTTCCCGGTACGCGGCTCTACCGGCGACTAGAGCAAGAGGGGCGCCTTCTCGGCGAAGCAAATGGAAACAACATCGACTGCAATCTGAGTTTCATTCCGACAATGTCCGCGCAACGCTTGCTCGACGGGTATCGGTCAATTTTGAAACGGATCTACGCCCCGGATGCCTACTACGACCGGGTCCGGCATTTTCTAGAGCACTATCGGCCTACCCGTACGCGCCGTTCCCTATCGGAGTACCTCGCATTGTGCCGTTCCGTCGTGAAGCAAGGCATTTTCGGCAACGCCCGCGCAAGCTACTGGAAGTTCCTCATGGATGCCGCCACCCGGTACCGCCATGCCTTCGGCACGGCAGTGACCTTGGCGATCTTGGGTTACCACTTCAGTGCGGTGACCGAGGAAACCTGCCGGACGGTCTAGCCGCCGTTTCCGTCTGTGCCCGGGGCCCAAGGGCGACCTTACGCGCTAGTCGCGTCCCACCTCCCCGCTCGGCGTTCCACTATCCAGGCTGCCGAGAAGAACGGACTGTCTCATTTTGGGCGGAAGCGCATACCAGTTGGTGCTCTTCCAAATCGCTTTTGGCGCGCTCCTTATCGACGTTCTTATGGGCTGCGAACTCCGTGGTGACCTCATAATACGCAGAGGAACGGGCCTCGACATACTCTCTACACCTTGATTCAAGCGATTGTTCGAGATTCTTGCAGGTTAAGCAATCCATGGCTTATAGCTCCTGCAGGCCCTTTGGGTGCCGATGTGATTCTTCACACCCTCTGTTTGAGGATCTCCTGCTCGGCGCGGAGCCAATCCTGTTCGTCGTGGCCGTGTTCGCGACCACCGACTTCATACAGCTCATAGGCTCGCTCTTTTATCCGAGCTGTCTCTTGCGATGGAAGAGTATCTGGCATCATTACCAGTGTGTTGAGGGAAGCTTGCGGGGCGAGAGCAACATTGGGCTTCCTTGTTTGCGCATCTTGGAAACGATCATTTGGGAGACACCTCTGGTGGCTGCGACTAAGAAGGGAGGTGCTTCAGATGAACTGACTTAGTTCAGAGGACCTGAAAAGAGGAGAGGAACTGCTCACTCTATTTAAGCCTACGCCGAACTGTTACTCATGTCCAATCTGGAACATTATCGAGCCGGGCTGGAGACAACTTCCTTTAGATTCTGGTCGCGGCTTAGGCGCTCTCCGACTCTAAACGCGAACCTCGGTGTGTGACCCTTTACCATCTGCCGGATGCCCGGCTCAAACTCGTGGAATAGGTTGAGCCCCGCGTCGTTGCCAATCATCGAACCAAAATCGTTAAACGGCGCCGAAGTGGAGCGCGCCCAATAAGGGCGGCGAGCACTGTGGGCGGCAACTAAACTCAGGATCCCGAGGAAATACGAAGCGTTTAGCCTCTTCTTTCCCGACTCGTCACGCGTGACAAAGATATGCGAAGCTGCGTCGATGGTCCGGCCTATGAGTGTGGTGCTGGTCGAAGGGTGATAGAGCATGCTCCTCTTGACCAGCGGCGGGCACAGGTACCTAACCACAAAGTTGGTGGAGTTGTTTTGAGGAAGTAGCAATTCATCGGAAGGGATCAACCTGGATCGTGGCTCTGGACTGAAATGTCTAAGTTCTGGTCCGCGCCGTATGTCTGAGGTGGCGGTAGCCACCCGCATTACTGGAGGTAAGGGCGATTCATATGCAAATACTCGAAACTTCTCTGCTAGTGTTGGAGCCTGTACCGAAGACGGAGCATCAGGAAGTGGCCTCCCAGTGCGCATCTCCTGGCCTTGCACTTCGGGCGAGTTTGATCTGTCTCCCTGTAGCAAACCTGCTGAAGCACGCTCGTTCTGGCACAGCGCTGCGCAAGCGCGTAGCAGAACAAAGGAAATGACCCATATTGGTACGATTCGATTCACAATAGAGCGCTCCGGCAAGGCGGCTAGCGACTTTCCGGCCCCTCGGCTATTCAACCAAGGCACAATTTGACGTTAGCACTCCGAGGGACTCTCGTCTGAGCAGGATTGCTCATCCGCAGGAGGCAGAGACAACTCGCATAGACCATGATCGATGACATCCTAGCGTGACCAGTTTTTTAGTGCATGCTGCGTTGCCCGCCCAGTACCTGTGCCCCGTCATCCTCTTTCTGTAGATCCGCAACTAAGGCCTCGGTGGTTAGCATCAGTGCAGCGATCGAGCCCGCATTGGTCAGAGCAGTGCGTACGACCTTGGTCGGATCGAGCACGCCAGCCTTGACCAGGTCTCCATATTCACCAGTCAAAGCATTGAAACCGAAGTGCGGATCCTTCGAATCGACCACCTTACGAAACACAATTGCGCCCTCTTCACCAGCATTCTGAGCGATTTGGCGGAGCGGTTCCTGCAGAGCACGCTTCACTATGTTCACCCCAATCTGCTCATCGCCTTCGAGTTTCAGCCTGTCAAGAGCAGGGATACAACGAGCCAGAGCCACGCCACCGCCGGGTACGATGCCTTCTTCGACCGCTGCGCGAGTCGCGTGCATGGCGTCTTCAACACGGGCCTTCTTCTCCTTCATTTCCGTCTCGGTTGCCGCGCCAACTTTAATAATGGCCACGCCGCCGACTAGTTTCGCCAGACGCTCCTGCAGTTTCTCGCGATCATAGTCGCTGGTCGTCTTCTCAATTTGGCCCCGAATTTCCTTTACCCGGCCCTCGACATCATCATGCTTGCCTTTGCCTTCGATAATGGTCGTATTGTCCTTGTCGATGGTGATCTTTTTGGCCTGTCCCAGATCCTCCATCGTCACATTTTCCAGCTTGATGCCGAGATCTTCGGTAATGGCCTTCCCTCCTGTGAGCGTTGCAATGTCCTGCAACATCGCCTTGCGGCGATCGCCGAACCCGGGTGCTTTTACGGCCGCAACCTGCAGCGTCCCGCGCAGCTTGTTTACGACAAGTGTCGCCAGAGCCTCTCCCTCGATGTCCTCAGCAACAATAAGCAGCGGCTTGCCGCTCTTGGAGATCTGCTCAAGCAAAGGAAGGATGTCCTTCATAGAGCTGATCTTCTTCTCATTAATCAGGATGTAGGCATTCTCGAAGGCAACTTCCATGCGTTCGGGGTCCGTAACGAAGTAGGGCGAAAGGTACCCGCGATCGAACTGCATGCCTTCTACGACTTCGAGCTGGGTCTCCAGCGTCTTCGACTCCTCGACGGTAATGACGCCATCCTTGCCGACCTTCTTCATCGCATCGGCGATGATTTGGCCGATCGTGTCGTCATTGTTGGCGGAAATGCTGCCAACCTGCGCGATCATGTCCCCCGTAACGGGCTTGGAGAGTTTGTCGAGTTCTCCCTTGGCGCGCTCGCCCGTCTTGGGGTCGACTGCGCCGCAAATGGCGGTGACGGCCTTCTCAATTCCGCGTTTCATTGCCATTGGATTGGCTCCGGCCGCGACCGTTCTCACACCTTCGCGATAAATCGCCTGCGCCAGAACCGTGGCCGTAGTAGTCCCGTCGCCGGCGACGTCGCTGGTCTTGGAAGCAACCTCACGCACCATCTGTGCGCCCAGGTTCTCGAGACCATCCTGCAGTTCAATCTCTTTGGCTACCGTGACGCCATCTTTGGTGATCGTCGGTGAACCAAATTTCTTTTCAATAACAACGTTGCGGCCTCTGGGCCCGAGAGTCACCTTTACCGCATCTGCCATTAGGTTGACGCCGCGCAGGATCGCCTGCCGCGACTCTTCGCCGTGCACTATTTGCTTTGCCATGACTGTACTCTCCTAGGAATGCTGAAACTTTAAGTGTGCGTGCTCCTCCCGCGTCACCGCAGTCCAGGAGCAGGATTGCCTGCCGGCACCTTGGGTCAGATACAACCACAACGGCCGCTCAAGGGAGCAAGCTATCTCTTGGCCCCTACGGTCTCTTTCCTCGCAGCACCGGTGACAACGCCAAGGGCTTCTTCCTCTTTCATGATGAGGAAATCCTCCCCGTCAATTTTGATCTCGGTCCCAGAATATTTGCCGAAGAGAATGCGGTCGCCTTCTTTCAGCGCGAGAGGGAACACTTTGCCTTCGTCGTTGGTCTTGCCCTTGCCAACCGAGATGACCTCGCCCTCTTGTGGTTTGTCTTTGGCAGAGTCCGGGATGATGATTCCGCCCCGAGTTGTGCCAACTTCTTCTACTCGTCGCACCAGAATGCGGTCGTGCAGTGGGGTAAACTTTGTAGGCATATTTGCAGATTCCTTTCCTTTGAATCCCGTTCTACTAACGGGAAGGTATGAAGACGGATGGTCGAGCCAGGGCCGTCGAGTCTTAACCAGATCGAAAATTGCTCAGTCCGACCAGAGCCATCAGGACAGAGACTGCCACAAGTATCGGCGTCTCGTTGCTGCCGATCCAGAGCCAAAGACGGCATTGACGAGCACTAGAGAGCTACACTCCGGCTGAGGCGTATAGAACCAGCTCTTGCCGATCCTTCAGCTTCAAGAAATGAAGGACCCAGGCAATGCAGTTCTGTACGTTCATTTCGGTGAGACCTAGCCTCTTTGCTATCTGGCTATCATTCAACCCTTGGCCCAGCGACTGATAGATCGGACCAAGGACACCCGTTTGCTCCCAAAAGCAGCGCATAGGGTCTCCTTCCTGACGTAGACCACACCAATTACGAGAGAGAGGACCTGCTCGTCTCAAGCACCATGATGGCCCCCATAGAAAGGAATAGCTGGTCTAAACTGCTCACCTTTATATCGGGGTCACTCAGATTGGTCCACTTGGCTCGAGTGATTGACGCCTTCTGGTAGGGAGGGATTTTGATTCAGGCGGAATTATCCGCGGAGGCTGACCAGGCGAACGAAACTACTTTGCACCGGACTTCTGCACGGGCCTGAACCAACGAATTTGCCTGACCGAGGAAGCCGACTGTCCGGACTTTATCGCATCGTCGAATCCGATACCGCGTGAGCATTCTTCGGAGAAATCAACACTCAAAAACTCAAGGAGGCTACTGTAGTCGCTTTGAGCTAGTGTTCCTGTGCGAGCTACTTCTTCGCCGTCTTGCTCGAGAACTCGGAGCACCGATGGGCCACGTACTGTTCCTTCGCTTTCTCCTCTTCGTCGCGAGGGACAGAAGTTGTCGAAGGATTTCCGATAGTGTAAGTCCAATCGCAGTCGGTGCAACGAAATGTGACCAAAATCCCAGATTGATAATAGGGGATCATATACGGCATAGAGTGTCCGAATCGGTAAGCGTCAACACCGAGTATATGCGCAAGAAGTCATTAAAGGAGTGGGTCGGGCACCACGCATTGCTCGCATTGCCGCCCGCTAAGCAATGAGTAATGTGCGAATTGGGATGGCGGGAGCGACGGGTCCAGTGAACCCTGTACATCCCTTTATCACGCGAAGTGGTAGTGTTAGGCAACTTCTCTTCCTGCCGCCCGCAGCCAAGTGTGCTCCCGTCACGTAGAAGAAGTGCTGCTAGGAGGCGGGCATGCAGGCGCTCATTCTTCGGGTGCTCGTGGTGGACGACAGCGAGATCGTTCGGCGCGGCATCTGCCGAATCCTTCAATCACAAGTTGACATTGAGATCGTCTGCGAAGCTTCGGACGGAGCCGATGCTGTCCGTAGGGTCCGTGAGCACAAACCGGATGTCGTGCTACTGGATATCACGATGCCCGTGATGAACGGCTTCGAGGCAGCTCGACGCATCAAGCATGAATTCCCTTCGACTCTTATTCTCGTCGTGAGCCAGTCCGACTCTGCCCCATTTGCGAGAGAGGCAATCGCGGCTGGTGCGAGCGGATACGTTGTGAAGAGCAACGCCAGCACCGAGTTGATTCCAATATTGCGAAAAACGGTGTCTGAACACAAGCGAACGTGATATCGAAAGTATCCGCGATACCCAAAATCACGACACCACCCGAGATGATAGTTTTTTGCAAATGGCGTGAGCGACGGGACTCGAACCTGCGGGACAGGCAGGCGTTCTACAAGCTGAACCACACCCCGTCTCATTCTCTCCGATTCCCTCTATGGCTCTCCTGTTCCATCTGGCCGTCCCGTGACATGGAAGTGGTCTGAAGGTAACGGTTCAACGGAAATCAGAGTCTCTTCTAAGCTTTGGGCGATTGTTTGTCGTCCGAACTCGAGTATCTGCCGTCGATACTTCGAGGGGGGAGGACTCACGGAACGTGCCCGAGGCTTCACTGAATATCGTGTCACGATATACTGCTGACTGGAGGGTCTAATGTGTTCTGGAGCAGGAGCAAACTTCGGGATTCAGTCATGATTCCCTTCGATACCGCACACGCCGCAGTGCATTATCCGAAGGATCGCCGCTTCCGGATTTGGGTTCGCCCCTCCATTCTCATCGGAATCGGAGCCGTGGTTCTGGCCGCCGTCATCGCTGCCTGCGTTGAAGTTGCGGTCGCCGGCCTGCCTACCGTTCCTCCGGTTCCTCAGATCTATCCCAATAATTTCGTCGGGCCGCACGGGTTTCCGGTTTGGGTACGCTACTGCCACTTTCTCAATTTCTTTTTCGTGATGCTCCTGATTCGAAGCGGCCTCTCGATCCTGTTTGATCATCCTCGTCTCTACTTCAATGATGACTGTATGCCCGGGACCGAATGGATCCGGTTCACGCCGTTGAAGGTGCCTCGCGACCGCATCTGGACGGCAAAGGATGATTCCCGTTACCTGTCACCGATCATCGGCACGCCGGGTTACAGGCACACCATCGGCATCGCGAGAGTCTGGCACTTCATCGACGTTCACGGTTTCATCTTCACCGGCATTTTCTTCATCGCCATGCTGTTCGATACAGAGCAGTGGCGAAGGATCGTTCCGAATTCGGCGACAGTTCTTCTGCAGGCCTGGAATACCTGGGTGCATTACGCGACCTTCCATCTGCCTCCGGAGCCAAACGGGTTTTACGGCTACAACGCCCTGCAGCAGATTGCCTATTTCACTGTCGTGTTTGTCTTCGGACCCTTGGCCATTGCAACCGGCATCGCTATGTCACCGGCTGTGGTGAACCACGTCCCTTGGTACGCCAAGATTTTCGGTGGCAGGCAATCCGCTCGCTCCATCCACTTCCTGACTATGCTTAGTTTCCTTGCATTTCTCGTGGTTCACGTCACGCTGGTTGTGATGACAGGATTTGTAAGGAATATGAACCACATCGTGATGGGGACGGATGATCAGGGACATATGGGGATGTATCTGGGATTCGCGGGAATTGCTGTGGTTGTCTTCTCATGGATTGCAGCGCACTACATTTCATGGAACCATCCGCGTGGTCTGCAACACGCACTGAAGTCCGTGACGTACCCTATGCAACTGCTCACGTTGAACCGTCTCGTTCCGCACCAGAACTATTCGGAGCAGGATATCTCGCCGTACTTTTGGCCTAACGGCAAGATGCCGGTGCGAGAGGACTGGAAACGTCTCGCCGAGCGCGGCTTCCAGGATTTCAAGCTGCAGGTAGGCGGATTGGTTGACAATCCAGTTGTGCTTTCGATGGCAGATATCGAGAAGCTGGGCCCCGTCGAACACATCACGATGCATCACTGCATTCAGGGCTGGAGTGGTATTGCCAAATGGGGCGGCATTCCCATGCAGAGGCTGATTGACCTCGTGCGCCCGAAACCGGAAGCAAGGGTGGTGGCTTTCTTCTCCTTCGGCGAAGCGCTCTACGGTGGCCCATACTACGACACACAGACCCTAGACAATGTGCTGAAGGCCGAGTGCCTACTTGCGTTTCGGATGAATGACCAACGCCTTCCGGACGTTTATGGAGCGCCACTACGGCTGCGTGTCGAGAATCAACTCGGCTACAAGATGGTCAAGTGGATTGAACGCATTGAATTTATCCAATCAGAGAAACAGTTGGGCGCGGGAGAAGGCGGAAAGAACGAGGATGACGAGTACTTTGATCTGCTCCCTAACATCTGAAACGACTCGCTCTCGTAGCGTAATTACGCTGGTTCGCGGAGGGGGCGCGCTGCGGGAGCGGGAGCGTCGCGGGCAAACGTAATGAGGAGATTGAATGCAAAAACGGTGACGGCAGCCATCTCGCAAATTGCCGACCTCGGAAGCAAGGACCATGCAGAACGAACAATGTCTTGATAAGCCAACACCTCTGAACTGACTCGCAAGAGACAGCCGACTGCAAGCAGCAAGAGAGAGCAGAACATCAGTTTGGTACTGAACAGCAGGCGCATTCGGGAAAATGCCGGAAGCACGCGCTGGCCGATGGCAAACACCATCATAGCCAGGAGCAGCATCCCCCTGGTCTCAGACGACACGTTCAGTATCCGGCAAAATCTTCCGTTCGGATGTCGTCTTCGTCAATGCCCACGCTCACAAGCATCTCTTTCATGCCGGCTACCATGGCAGGCGGTCCGGCACTGTAATAGATGGGACCTTGTATGATGGCCAAATGTCTGGACAGCATCTGTTGGTCTATCGGAACTGTCTCGCCTTTCCACTCCGTCTTGGATTTCGACATTTCTGTCATGGTGCAGAACAAGTGGAAGTTGGGATTTGTCTTCTCCAAGTTCTGCAGAGCGTCCAGGAAAGGTGCATCTTCGGGCCGCCGATTGGAATAAAAGAGATACAACTTGTGCGGAAGGCGGTCGTGATGGGCTTGCTGCACGATGCTGAGAAAAGGCGTGATTCCAATTCCACCCGCGAGGAACACGGCAGGCTTGGCACGATTCTTGTGTAGGGTGAAGTAGCCTGCGGCTGAGCTTATTTTCACTTCCGTGGCCAGCGGCACTTTCTTCAAAGAGCGCTTGAAAGCAGTGTCCCGCATCCGGGTGGTAAAGACTAATTCGCCTTCGAACGGCGGACTCGCGATGGAAAAAGTGCGTGTGTTTCCCTCGGCGTCAGTTTCCGGTGGACCGGTGAGCGTCACATCGGCGAACTGCCCTGCTTTGAACTTGAATCCGGATGGCCTCTCGAAGTGAAACGCCATCGTACCTTCCGCCACCTCAACTCGACTCAACAACTTGGATTCGTAACCGACGATCGGAATTTCTCTAGCAGCCATGCTTTTGTCTCCATTGTTAGAGTAGGGCCACCCACCCCCAGGTCTTACGACGCCAGCCGGACGTCGAATTCAATTCTCACTTCGTCTTTGGCTCTGACGCCCGCTTTTCCAGGAGGCTTGATCTCGAAGTCGGTCTGCTTCACAGTGGTCTCGCCAGCGTAGTGGCCATCCTTTAGGGTCACCGTCACGGTGACAGGTCGCGTCTGTCCGCGCAGCGTCAGTTTCCCGCGGAGAGTCCACCGCCCCTGGCCAGCAGGCTCCGCGACCATCGACTTGAACACGATTTCCTGATGATGCTCGCTGTCGAGCACTTCGGGCCCCAGCATCGTTTTCTGCACTTCAGCGCGATCTTTCTCGGATTCGCCCTTGTCAATCACGCGCAGAGAGCGCGCATCCACGTGGATTTCAACCGCAGGATGCGAACCTGTGTCAGCCGTGCCGCTGTGAATCGGCGCGTGTATTTCGTGCTCGTGTCCCAGCCCCGAGAATACTCCCGTCTTGCCGACGTGGATCGTTAACGTGGATTTCTGTGTGTCGATTTTATGTTGTTGGGCGCTCACGCTCAGCACGCACATCAAGCTCATTGCGGCCAGGAAAACGGCTCGCCTCATCGCTAGCCTCTCAAACCCGAGTTTGCGTTTGGCTCCAACAGTGACGGTTCCGGCCGAGCGGCCACGTCAGGGGCGCCACCTTCACCATCCATCCGCGACACAGCCTCTTCGTCTAGCAGCCGCTGAGTGGATGAAAAGGATTCAGAGGCGCTTTTCTCTTTTCGCCAAGAGATGGTCAACAGCAAAGCACTCTCTTCCAGCGCTTCGACATCATGTAATACTCCGCAGTCGAGCACCAACAAATGGCCCGCCGACACATCTACCTTTCGATCAGTCAGATGTATACGGACTCGCCCCTTCAACTGCTGAAGGGATATCCTTCCCTCTGCTCTGTGCTGCCGCATTCGTGTACCGCCCTTCATCAGAATCAGAACGATCCGGAAATCAGGATATTTCGCGAGCGTCTTGGAACTCCGACCGGTTTCCCGCTGCCAGGAGTCTTCTCGCCGGAGTTGCTGCAACTCACGATCCAAGTCGATTTGCAGCAGAGG
>Ga0070735_10000682_pt1 | contig 35288 bp, 24 predicted proteins | sample Coa_R1_FD_66443 | JGI IMG/M metagenome (GOLD analysis project Ga0070735, IMG submission 66443) | Surface soil microbial communities from Centralia Pennsylvania, which are recovering from an underground coalmine fire - Coalmine... | ecosystem: Environmental > Terrestrial > Soil > Unclassified ...
GAGCGGAGCGAAGAATCTCTCTTCGATTTATCGATGAAGAGAGAAACCCGGAGAGATTCTTCGCTTCGCTCAGAATGACAGCGGTCTGACTTTTTTGCGGCACAAACGTGCCGGTTTACTGCTCCCTTCCGGCCTTCTTCAGTTCATTGAACGTGACATTGTCCTCGCAAATCATTTCGGTCAGCTTCCAGCCGGGTTCGAGCTGGTAGATGCGCTCGCCCTCCCAGGTCTTGGTGTACGTTTTCGGATCGTCGATGGTGATGTGCACCACCAGGGTGTCAAACTTCGGCCGCGAGATATGCTCGATCACATGCAGTTGAGCGGAATGCGGCAGGCCGGCGCGATCGAGCCAGGTCTTTTCATTGAAGCCCACCGAATCGATCACCAGCGTATCGCCTTCCCACCAGCCGACGGAATCTCCCATCCACGTGGGATCCAGATCCTGGGCGTGTTCGTGTGGACCGCTGGTGTAAATCTGCCGTACGAAGTGATTGAATTCAAAAAGCTGAACGACGCGGCCGGGCACCTGCAGGATTTCCATCGGAAAGGGATGCACGTAAATGCGTGGCACGCCGGTTGGGAAGCATCCCACTTCGTTGCCCGTCGTTGGATTGACAAGGTCGGTGGAATCCACGACGGCGCGCTCACCCCAGGATGGCTTGGTCTGCTCGTATTGTGCGCGGCCCCACGGAGTCATCTCGGGAATCACTCCGGTGAAAGCGTAGCCGGCCCACTTGCGGGCGCTCGCCGGCATGTGTCCTTCCCAGACACCGGAGAAATCCGGCACACCGTCCGCGGTTCGCGGCAACGGCTTGGCGGCTACGGGCTTGTCCGTCACTCCGGTTTTCGGCGACGTCTGCGCGCACATACCAATGGAGAAGACCAGAGCGCCTAGCAGCGCCGCCGTTTTGCCGGCCCGATGTCGGTTCATGTCTGGAACCCTCCTAAGATCTACCGCGAAATGCCGGACCAGCTATTGCCCTGGTTCCGGCGGCGGGCCGAGAGGAATCTCCTGTCCGTTGGCCCACGAAATCTTCCGGAGATTCAAAACTTTCAGCCCGTTCTTTGATGGCAAGCCGGTGACCGTGATCTGGTCGCCGGGTTTCAGCTTCTTTCCGTTCCAGCCGAAATGCACCAGGTGATTCGGCGCAGTCATTTCCACGGACCATTCGGTCACGACGCCCTGGTCGTCCTTGGCTTCCAGCGTGATCAACGGGTGCGGCTGGATGAACTGAAATTCCTTTACGGTTCCCGTGAGCATGAGCGGATGGCCTGCGTCATAGGCCGAGCCGCCATGATGCGCAAAGGCCGGACGCTGAGTAACGAACAGGCCAACGAACAGGCACATCGAGGCGAAAACAACAGCGAGCAGAGCATTCTTCATGGAAGAAATCCTCCCGTTGCCGTGGAATATCGCACTGTTCCCCGGACGTGTCAATCCGGTTATCAGTTATATTAATAGAAGAGTTATACGCGAATTGTCGATATCTGTGCTGGCCGTGATATGGCGATCGGTAATGTAGAGTTTCATCAATACAGACGGCTGGGAACCCAAATCGCGCCTTGACACGACAGGCACCCTGCCGTATGGTCGTTACAAAATTGGGTTGATAACGATTGCAATTCTGCATTTCCCGGCAACTTCCAGGCGCATGCCGGGCAACGAAATCCGCGCGATTCAATGGAGGCGAAGTCATGGAATCCTTGCTGAATGTTGGCCGCAGAAACCTAGTGAAGTGGGGACTGGCTGCCGCCGGAATGCCGATGTTGACGAAAGCGTTCACCGCAACCGCGTTCGCCCAGGACGCCAGCGCCGAGGGTGGAAAAAAGGGCGCTATCGGCGGCCGCGCGGAAGAGGAACTCTACACCGGCAAGGGATTGCAGGGAGGCGGGCAGCTGGAAATTCGCTTGACGCAGTCGATTTACACCAGCGACCCGGACGCGCTGGAAGTCGCGCAGCGCATGAAGCCCTTCGATCTGGAGTCCTGGATCGTGGAGTGGACGCGCGTGGCCGAGAAGAACGAAGTCCTGGCGGACAAGTTCGCGGCCGACGGCTATAAGATCACCGCGGGCGAATACTATCTGAAGGCCTCCGGCTTCTACCGCGAAGCCTGCTGGCCGCAGCCGGTAGACGAGCCGCGCATGATGTCCACCTACAAGAAAATGCGCGAGACCTTCGACAAAGCCTGGAAGATGACGCGCCCTCCTTTCGAACGTGTGCAGGTGCCCTACGAAGGAAAAATGCTGGACGGTTATTTCCGCAAGCCCAATAATCCGCAGGGCAAGAAGTTTCCAGTGATCATCCCGTTCCAGGGCGCGGACACCATGGCCGAAGCCACCATCTTGAATGCGGGAGCTTATCTCGCACGCGGAATGGCCTACCTGGCGGTCGATTTCCCCGGACAGGGTGGCGCGATGCGCCTGCATGACCTGCACCTTCCGCCCGACACCGACCGCATCGCCAAAGCCATGATCGATTATCTTGAAACGCGTCCTGATGTGGACGCCACGCGCGTGGGCATGCAGGGAATCAGCATGGGCGGCTACGGCGTGCCGCGCGCCGCGAGCGGCGAGAAGCGCATCAAGGCCGCATTCATGAGCAGCGGCTCCTACGATCTGAAATCCGATCTGTTCGAATACTATCCGCCCATCCAGGAACGAGTGCGCTGGATCATCGGCGCGAAAGACCTGGCAGATGCCCGCAAGCAACTGAACGAATACAACCTCGGCGGCGGGCGAGCGGAGAAGATCGAAGCGCCGATGCTGATCGGCTACAGCAAGGATGACCGCATCATGGACCCGGCCGGCTCCCTGCGCCTGTACGAGGCGGCCAAAAATTCCAAGCGCGACATGGTCGAGGGCACGGGACACGTGCAGGCGGCGAACGCCGGCGGGCCAAGGGCGTCGCGGCCGGTTGTGTTTCCCGACTGGGCGGCAAAAACGCTGGGCGGGGAAGTGTAGGACAGGCTTCAGCCTGTTAGGTTTAGATTCCCGTGGGACGCATGGAATGCAGACAGGCTGAAGCCTGTCCTGCTAGGTCTTGCTCACCACTTCTTCAATACTGGTTCCCAAATCCTTCAGCATCACCATCGCAGCATTCCGCCCCGGCGCGCCTGTTACCGATCCTCCCGGATACGTGCAAGCCCCTGTTTGATACAAGCCCGGAATCGGCATGCGGTATTGCGCCCAGCCCGCCATCGGCCGCATCGCACCCGATTGCGATGGATCGGATGCGCCGCCGTGAATGCTGCCGTGCCAGAAGCTCGGATTTTTGCGCTCGAGGTCCAGCGGGCTCATGACGAAACGGCCCAGGATTTTGTCATCCGTAAGATTTGGCGAGAAGCGACGGAAATAGTTCAGCTGCGCGTCCGAGACTTTATTTTTCAGCTCGTCCCAGTGCTGCGGGCCTTCCTTGAGGTTGTAGGGATGGAATCCAAGAATCTTCAGCGTGTGCATACCGGCAGGCGCGCGCGTCGGGTCAGCCACCGTGCTGCAAAAAATTGAGATGGGCGGCTCGTCGATGCTGGAAATTCCGACGGAATCTTCGTACGCGAAGCGCAGCAGGCGCTCCGGGCTCGCCAGGATCGCCGATTCCACCGGCGAAATCGTGCCGCCCTTGATCGCATATTTCGGCGGCTCCTTCAGCGCGTAGTGCGTGACCACTTCGGAGACTTCGCCTTCCCAAGTGTCCACTCCGTATAGAAAATCCGCAGGAAAGAGATCGCGCGGCGCCATTTCCACCAGGTGCTTGATGTGCAGCGTTGACAGCGCCGCCTTGTCGGCGCGGTACTGGCTGCCGTCCGAACATTCCACGCCCACGCATTTGCCGCTGTCAATGATCAGGCGCGCGGCGGACTTGTTCGTCAGGATCACGCCGTTGTGCGCCTCGATGAATTTCGCAATCGCCTGCGTGAGCATTCCCGATCCGCCCTTGGGAATTTTGCGCGCCGAGGTGCGGATCGCCGAATACGCGGAGCGTCCCGTCATCGGGTATTGCGGGGGCTGCATGCTCCAGGGCGTGCCCATCAGGAAAGCGCGGCAGTGGTCGCTTTCAAAATTCTCGCGGATCACTTCCCACTGAGACATGGCCAGCCGGCGCTGCCAGAATTTTCCCATGGGGCTGGCGGCCAGCCGCTCGTTCAGCGATTTTCCGGTTCCCGGTGGGGCGTACTGATCGCCGCCCAGTAGATCTCTGGCGGCTTCGCTTTCGTGATACATGCGCTGGTAGGCTTCGCCGTCTTTCTTGGAAAATTTCGCGAACTCCGCGGCGGTGCGTTCCAGGTCAGCCCACTGCGTGATGTAAGTGCCGTCGGCAAACGGCATATGCATGATGGGATCGGGCGAAAGATATTCCAGGCCGTAGTCGCGCAGTTTCAGCTCGTCATTACGGATCAGCGGGTTGCCTTGAATGCCGTTGTGGGCCGTCGAACAGGTGTCATGCTTGAATCCCGGCAGCGTTAATTCTTCCGTTTTCACTCCGCCACCGATCACGGAGTGGCTTTCGAGCACCAGGCAGCGGAAACCGGCCTTGGCAAGGTACGCGGTGGTGATCAGGCTGTTGTGTCCCGCGCCGGCGACGACCACGTCGTAGCGGTCGCCCGGAGCGGCTACCTTTCGCGGCTGCGCTCCACCTGCTAACGGGGACAGCGCCAGGGGAGCCAGGGCTGCCGCCTTCACGAAACCTCGCCGTGTGATTTCGCTCATGGAATTCTCCTTTGCGACTCCGGTCCGAACGGACGTTGTGGACGGCCGGGCAACCAGTAGGACAGGCTTCAGCCTGTCTGGTTTAGATCTACGCATGACGCTAAACAAAACCAGACAGGCTGAAGCCTGTCCTACTTAATTCACGGCTCCTGTACCTGCGTCGGCTTCTCCGGCGTCATATTGCGCTGCTCGGCTCCTTGCCATAGCAGTGACACCGACAGCGACTTGCGCGAATCCTCGAACTTGAATTCGTGCACCTGGCCGCCGGCGTCCACTTTCATCAGCTTGTTGGGCATGGGTTTTCCGGCAAAGCGGTCGGCGAACCATTCGGCGATGAATGTTCCGGTGTTCGGTCCGTTGGTCGTTGCCGGCGAACCGCTGACGCTGTGCAGTGCGCCCTCGTAGTACAGCATCTGCTTGGGCGATGTGATCGAGTCCATCAGCTGGAAGCCGTACTCGATCGGAGTGAGCTGATCGTCTTCGCCGCCGACGAGCAGGTAGGGGCACTTCACTTTTTCCGCCACGCCTTTCAGAGTCCATGACTGCAGGAATTTGTCGAGTTCCGCTTCCGATTCCAGCCCGGTGTAGTAGAGGAAGCGCAGTTTGAAGGAAGGTGACTGTGTCTCAAAGCCGGTGCGCAATCCCGGCTCGACCGCCATGGCCTGCAGCGCCGCGCCTTTCAGCCGATCATCGACCGAAGCGACTTGCGTGCCGAGGTACGATCCAAGGCTCGCGCCGCGCAGGGCGATGCGGTCCGGATCGATTTCCTTTTGCGAACGCAGCCAGTCCAACACCACGCGGCCGGCTTGCTGCCAGTTGGTCTGTGTGAGGTAGATTCCGCGGATGGAACATTCATTCTGCCCGGGGCCCTCCAGAGCCAGCGTTGCGAAGCCGCGTTCGCGCAGGCCGTCACCGTAGATCGCGGAACCGCCTTCCTTGTTGCTGTCCAGGCCGGAGATCGACCACACGCATGGCACGCGACCCGTGGCGTTTGGCGGCAAATGCAGATATCCGGGCAGAGTTTTGCCCGAGCCGCCGAAGGGAACCTCGACGCGGCGAATGGGATGATCCGCGAATTGAATATATTTTGCGTAACATTCATTCTTTTTGTCATTGAGCAGCAGCGTGTCCGGCGTGTTCTCAAAGATCGGCCACTGCGCGCCAGCATAGAGATGCGCGGCGAGGAAATACGCTTCGCGCGCGGGAACCGTGCGGCCATCTTTTTCGTATGCGCGGGCCTCGCGTTCGCGGCGGACGGCAGCGCGGGCAAATTCGCGCGAGATGTCATTGAACTTGTGAATGCGCGCGCGCAGTCCTACGGCGTCGCCGGCGCCGCCGGGAATTCCGGCGAGGCCGCCGAGCCGGCCCTGATCCCACTCCGGGCCGATGGTGGCGATCACCGCGTCCAGCAGCCAGCGCTGATCCTGCCAGCGCGCCAGCTTGCGCTCCACGCCGATGGTCATCGACGGCGGAGGCTCCGGAGGAATCGCGGCGCTCGCCGCGGGTTCCAGCAGGGATGAGCCCGCTCCGCCGACCAGCGAAGCGCCGGCCAGCGTGGCCGCGCCGCTGAGAAAGTCTCTGCGCTCGACGAGATTGGTTTTTGAGGGCGGTGGAATTTTATCGCTGGGCATTGTCGGGTCCTGCCTTTCGCCGAGAGAAGAGTGCAGTGTTGTGGCGCAAGCTCCAGATGGTGAGGGCTGGTTCTTGCAGGGACAATACCGCGCAGGCTATAGCTTACGCCACCAATAAAAAAGGGGCCGGAGTTTCGTCCGGCCCCTTGTGAGACGTGGAGACTACCAGCTCAGTTTCAAGCCCAACTGCATGGCGCGTTCGCCACCGGAGCCGAGCTGCGGGTTAGAGCTGTAGGTATCGGGTGTCAAGCCCACGAATCCAAACGGCTGGGCGGATGGATCCTGAATGCCGCCGCCCGGGCCTCCGCTGGGATTCGAGAAGTTGGGGTGGTTGAAAATGTTGAAGAACTCGACGCGAGCCTCGGCCTTCAGCCGTTCTTTGATGGTGAATGCCTTGGCGATCGAGAAGTCCACGTTCTTGAAGCCGGCGTCACGCCAGATATTCGGCTTGGTGTTGCCGGCGGAACCGAATGCCGCAGGAATCAGGACTGAATTCCCAACCGCATAGCAGCCCAGAGTCATTGTGGAAGCGATCTCCAGTGGACCACCAGCGATGGCCTTGGCATCGCAGGCGGGGTTGCCGGTCGGCGCGTTAGGATCTCCCGTGCCGGCAAAGAAGGGAAGTCCGCCGCCACCGTTTTGCCATCCACCGTTGGTGTCTGTGAAGCCATGAACCGGAGTGAAGTCGCTTGGCTTCCCGTAGAAGTTCCACTGCTCGCCGACGCTATCAGCCGACGAGGTGCCGATTCCGTTGGTGCCGCTGAAATCGTCCGACTGGTCGGACAGACCCCAGGGCAAACCGCTGGTGACAACCACGATCGTGTTGACCGACCACCCTTCCATCAGTTGTCCGAAGCCTTTTCGCCCCGGAATCGCATAGTCGAGAGAAACAGTGAAGCGATGCCGGATGTCGAAATCGGTGTTGGCGTACAACTGTTTGCGGAGGTTGCCGTAGCTATCCAGAGGGGCAGGGAAGTTAGCGGCAGTTCCCTGATCGGATGCCATGCCCAAGGCGTGGGAAAACGTATATCCAGCGGTGAACGACAAGCCGTGGTAGTTCCGGCCGGTCAAGGTTACTTGTAATCCGTTGTAGTTCGCATCGTAGATGTTGTCAATCAACGTGACATAGTTGATGTACGACAAGCACGAATTGTGAGGGTTGAAGCTTCCGCCCGCGGCATTGGGGCCGACACCCACGGAGGCCGCGCAAGGCGCTGTGAACGGTTGCCCTGCCTGCTCAAGCGTCGGGCTGGCGACGCAATTTGCAAAAGCGGGTTCGATACCTCCGCCAGAGCAGACCTGCGCAGGAGTTTTTCCTACGTCTCCGGGGTCAAACCCGTCGTTTGCGGCTGCCACCGCGGATAGCGGGGCATTCCAGCCGGTACCGAACGCTGGCTGGTTATGGTTCAGCTTGCCCAGCAACTTGGTGCCATGATTTCCAACGTACCCGATGTCAATCGACAGGTTGTTGGTAATGGCGTGCTGAATGTCTATGTTCCAGTTGTTGACGTAGGGCGTGCGGATGTTCGGGTTCACGCCGTACAGTTCGCAGGGAGCAGGGGCAGTTGCGTACACAGCCGGATTGGGATTATTCACGCCATCGCCGCACGCCGGATTTGCGACCGTCGAGAAGAGCGTCGCTTGTCCGGCAACGGGCGCGGCGGGGTTAAAGGCCTGCCAGGCAGCATTGATCGGATTGAGCGCTCCGCCAACGAACGTAAGGGCGAGAGTGTCGATATTGCCGCTGACGGGGAGGGGGGTGGAACTTCCGGCATTGAAGAGGGGAACGCCGGTCGGGAACGTACGCAGCCCGAGCAGGTTGCCTTCCCCGTTCATTACGTCAAAGCTGAGCTGTTCGTACAGGATCCCAGCTCCGCCACGAATTACGGTCTTCCCGCTGCCAAACACGTCCCAGGCAAATCCCACGCGCGGCGAGAAATTATTGTGGTCGCCGTGGTACGGATTATTGGATTGGACCATGCCGAGGATCGGATCGAAGTTGGCCATTAATCCGTCGCGCTCGTGAACGACGGTGCTGAGTTCGTACCGGACTCCCAGGTTCAAGGTGAGCCGGGGCGTGATGCGCCAATCATCCTGAAGGAAGCCGGCGAAATTCTCATTGTAAAGATGGCGCTCCGCGTTTCCGGTAAACAGGAAGGCTTTGCCGAGGTCGCCTTCGAAGAAGTTGGTGAGGCTGGTAAACCGCAGCTGCGATTTGGCATTGGCCGTGACGTTATTCGCAGACTCGTTGTAAATAAATTCGCCGCCAAACTTGAAGGAGTGCTTGCCTTTCAAGATGGAAACGTGGTCCAGCAACTCCAAGACTCCGTCTGGACCAACGACTTTGGGCCAACCCGCGCCCATTGCATCGCCGGCTGGATAGGCGTTAAATGGCCGCAATCGAAGTCGCGGGAACCCTCCGTAAAGCGGGTTGGTGATTCCCGTGGGAATCTCATACGTTTGCCCATTAAAGTTGTATGACGCAGCGTTCTGGTTGGCGTCGGTAGAGAAAAAGGTCTGATAGTAATGGGCGTAGCCGAAGCGAACTTCGTTGACAAGGCTGGTGTTCGGTGTGTAAGCCCAATCTCCCGACGCGGCCTGTGAACGGGCATGCTGCGCGGTGATCCAATTCGTCGAAATCTGGCTGACCGGGGAATCGACCGAGTTGGTGTTGCCCTCGCTGATGAAATACATGCCTTCCAGCTGATTTTTGTCGTTGGCGTGATAGTTTATTTTTGCCAGCCCGCCATTCACGGAGTTGTGGTTGATCAGGTCCGTACCGATGCTTCCCGTGGTATTTACCGGGAACAGCCCCTGAAACTGGAGACCTCCCGGATCGGTGGTGGCCTTTGAGCCGATCGGGTTGCAGGAATTATCGAGTCCAGCTAAAGACGCGCTGAGAGCGGTGAGCTTACCCGCGCCGAGAGCGGCGTTGCACGCGTCAATCAGGCTGAACTTGGGGCCAGCACCCGCCACTGTCTGCGGCGTGGTGACGAAGTTCGGCGCTCCAATATCGTAATGCTGCCTCTCAAAGTTCACGAAGTAGAAGAGCTTGTCCTTCTTGATGGCGCCGCCAAGCGTGCCTCCGAATTGTTCCAGGGCGACCGGTTGTTTCGTCGGATTCACGCCGTTAGCGGGATTGAAGTAGTTCCGGGCATCAAATGCTGTGTCGCGGCCATAGGCGTACGCAGAACCATGTAGCGTATTCGTTCCGGACTTCACGCCGACGTTCACAATTGCGCCGGGCTTCCATCCGTATTCGGCGCGGGGATTTTCTTCGGTCTTGAATTCGTCGATAGCGTCGACCGGCATGATCGTGCCGGCGTCGCCTGCGGCCATGACGGCGTTGAAAACGCTCTGGCCCATCCAGGGATCGCTGGCCATGATGCCGTTGACCATGTAGGCATTGTCATGCGGCCGCTGTCCGTTGGCGCTTTGGGTGAAGCCCGCGCCGCCGGGATAAATGGTTACGCCGGGGTTCAGCTGTAGAAGATTTTCAAAGTTGCGGCCGTTCAGAGGAATGTCTTCGATAATCGCACTTTGCAGCGTGGCGCCCAGCTCAGCGTTGGTGGTTTCCACCAGAGGCACCGCTTCATTGACGGTGATCGTCTGCGACACCTCGCCGGGCTGCATCGTGAGGTCCACGCGGATTTCGCCGTTGACCTGCAAAACGACGCCGGAACGTTCGAAAGTCTTGAATCCTTTGGCTTCGGCGCGGACTTTATAATTTCCGGGCAGCAAGTTCGGGGCGCTGTATTCTCCCGATTGGTCGGTGGTCAGAGTGCGTGGAACGTTGCGATCCACGTCAGTAACGACGACCGTGGCGCCGGCGATGGCGCCGCCGCTTTGGTCGGTAACGGTTCCCAGAATTCGGCCGGCCGTGCCTTGCGCGAACAGCGGAGCGCAAGTGAGAACGGACAAGCCCACGGTCAGGACGATAACTTCTACTACGTTTTTCCACCTAATGGATTGCAGGACCCCAAACTTCATAGGACATAGCCTCCTCGATACGTTTTGCAGCCGCAGTGAATGAGGGAATGCACGCCTCGGGATGAGGACGTACCTGAACCTGGCTACGGAGAGTAGCCAGCACCCGCCACGATCTGCCACCCCACGACAAAACAGAGCCCAAAATACCCCACCACTATAATGTAAGAAGCAATACGCGCTTGGTGCCTGACGGAAACCCCGATGACGGCGATACTCTTTCATCTAAAATTAAATGTCAAGTTAAGTTTTACTGCTTGAATGGAAATTGGCGAGATGTTCAACAACGCGGACGTCGGCAGGGGAGGGCTCCGTACAAAATATTGGAACTATTCGATTTTATCGGGGCAATTCGCGAAATGTGGCGAGATCGACCGGGGTGCCGGAATTCAAAATCGGTTCTTTATTGAACAAGTTCGGAACCCGCCGCCCGAACCGTACGAGAATCCCGGCCAACCAATTGGTAGAAAGATTAGGAATGCGGGTGCGCACATGCTCTCCGCGGCCGCCTGCGGGGAATTTCCGGATTGGAATCCGTCCCCGGAGGCTGAATCGCGGCTAAGTCACGCCGAAACTACTTTTCAAAATCCTCAAACGCGCCGTTGTCGGTGCAGGCCAGTTCCATGATGTCCCAGTCGGGCTTGAACTGGAAGTTGAGTTGCGTGGTCCACGGCTTGGCGAGAGCTTTCGGATCCTCAATGTTGATGTCGATGGTCATATCGTCCCGATTGATGCGATGGAAACGCTCGACGACGTGCAGTTGATCGCTGTGGGGATGGCCATCGCGGTCCAGCCACGTCTTTTCGTTGAACCCGACGGTGTCCACCACCAGGGTATTATTGTCTTCCCACTTTCCGATCGAATGTCCCATGTAGGTAGGTGTGACGTCGGCAGGGTGGGCGCGGCCATCCATGAAGATTTGCCGGACGGTGTGGTCGTACTCGAAAATCATGAAGATTTCCTTCGGCGTCTGCACGATCTGAAACGGAAACGGCTGAAGGTAGATGCGCGGCGTGCCCGGCGGCAGGCACAACTTCAAGACCGGATCGTCGGTTTCTTTCAGCGAATGCGTGCGCGGGCCGTTCGATGGCTTGGAAGCCATGTACTTTTCCTTGCCCCAGGCGGTCATATCCGGCGGTTCCGCGGTGTAGGTGCTGCCCGTATATTTCCGCTGAGCCGGCGTGGAATGCATGTTCCATACGCCGGACAGATCGTGAACCGGCGCGGGTTCAGAAGCCGCTGCGGGCTTGGCCGATCCTGCTTGCTGTCCCATCTGGGCCGGTAGGGCGGACCCGAAAGCCATTGCCACCACTCCCGCGAGAACGATCGAACTCACACGATTCCTCATACTGAAACTCTCCCCTGGAGCAGGCGTTCAACTCTTGGATCTTTTGCCGGCGCCGCGCGTCAATGCTCGTCGGCTAGTTGCCGCCGCCGGTCGCCAGCTCTTCGCCGTTGCCCATCACTACTTTTTGAATCCAGATTTCGTGCGAGCCGCTCTTGGTGGGATAGCCGCTGATGCTGATGGTGTCGCCGGGCTTGATGGAACTCTTGGTCCAGCCCACGCGGCTCAGGCGGTTGGGGCTGGTCAATTCCCCCTGCCACTTTTGCGTGGTGCCGGAATCGTCTTTAGCTTCCCAGTAAATCTGCACGTGCGGATTCACGAACTCGAAGCCGGTTACCACGCCCTTGACGGTAATGGTCTTGTCGGTGTCGTAGTTGGCCGTGCCGTGGTGCGCAAATGCCGCCGGTGCCAGCATCGCCAGCGCGATGCACACGGCCAGAAAACTCACTCGAGTATTTTTCACGTCGTCCCCCATGGATTTTCTTTCACCCTTTGTTGTCAACTGTTGTCAACTCGGCCGGAGCACACCCGCCACGGCCCCGACACTCTCTATAAGACGAATTATAATGCAAGAATGTTTCAAAAAAATCCACCATTGCCAGAAGAATAATGAAAGCAGATAGCAGATATTAAGTCTTGATTTAAACCTTGATATTGACACGTGTTACTGACAAGCATATAAGGCTGAGGGGCGCACCGATCTTCCGTGCCGCGCCAATCATTCAAAATTCACGCCAGAAGCATACAGAAGGGGACTCATGCGCAAGATTTTGCTGACAATTTTAGCCATTGGAGTTGGGTGTGCGATCGGATTTTCATTCGGCAGCAATCCATGGACGGTGCAAGGGCAGGGCGGCGCGGCCAGCATTGCCGCGGTGCCGGGGCAGGTCGGCGGCCAGGACACTTTCGGTCCCTATGAAGTTGCCAAGGACTGGCCGGCCAATATCAGCACGCTGCCCGGCAATGAGCAATGGACCTGGGGCGCGGGACAGGGAATTTACGCGGAGAATCCCAATCGCGTATTCCTGCTTTTCCGTGGCGAGCTTCCGAATATCAAGCGGCCCGAGCCGAAGCTGCTCACCGATTTCGGTCCCAGCCTGATTTTTCCCATTGGCCGCCTGCCGTGGCGCGACGCGACGGTTTCGGCCCTTCCCGGTTCCGGCGGAACGGGGCAGGACCCCGACGACGGGCCCAAGAACTGGATGCTGGGAAAAGGCGTCGTCGGCAAGGACGCCAAATGGGAACACTGCCTGACGATCGTGGACGCATCCGGCAAAATCATAGAGACGTTTCCACAGTACGATCACCTCTTCAAGCGGCCGCATTACGTCACCATCAATCCCTATGATCCTGAGAAGCACATTTGGATCGTCGACGACCACATGCACGCCATTTATATTTTCACGCATGACATGAAAGAACTGGTGCAGACGCTGGGAACGCCGACGGTTCATGGCGCCGACGGCACGCACTTCAACCGGCCTACGTTTTTGTCCTGGCTGCCGGACAGCACGCTGTTCGTCGCCGACGGTTACAACGGCACGCGCGTAGCAAAATTCGACAAGAACGGAAAATTCCTAATGGACTGGGGCATGAAGGGCACGCCTCCGAATGACAAGCGGCCCTATTACATGAACAACGTGCACGGCGTGGCGCTGGATCCGGTCACCAAACATGTTTTCGTGAACGATCGCGGCAACCACCGCATACAGGTCTTTGACGAAAACGGAAAATATCTCAACGAGTGGAGCATGGGTAGCGAGCCGTCCGACATTCACCTACTTTATATCGGAGCCGACCGGACTCTTTGGGCCTATGACCGCGGCACTTCCAAGATGCTGAAGTATGACCTCGAAGGGCACTTCCTCTATTCTTGGGGAACTTGGGGAGATTTCCCCGGCGGCTTCTGGGGAGTGCACGGTTTCAGCGTCGATCAGGACGGGAATTTCTATACGGCGGAAGTCGACAATGGCCGCGCGCAAAAGTTTGTTCCGCGTCCCGGCGCGAATCCGTCTTATATGGTCAGCAAGCCGATTTATTCCGCCTGGAAGTAGGGAATTCCCGACGGGCCGGTTTGCGGTGTTGGCTGGTTTTGCGAACATTTAAATTGAAGGTTGAGGCCGCCTCGATGGGAAGGTAAGCTTTCCTCAGCATCGAGGCGGTTTATTTTTCGAGCCAATCGTATGGGATGGGGGAGAGATGAGTAACCCTGACGCAAAATTGCGTGAAGAGGCTGTCGCAGGAAACGGCTTGCTGAACCGGCGCGCGCTGCTGCGCGGCGCGCTGTTCTCCGCGGGAATGGCCGCCGCGGGTGTGAACGTCGCGAAGGCCGAAGACAGTGTCGGCGCGGACGCACCGGAATGGATGAAGACGCCGGGCCGCCCGTTCTCGGGCTACGGCACGCCGTCGAAGTGGCAGGAAAAAGTGCAGCGCATCTTCACCCTGGCACCCGGCCGCGCTGGAACCGGCGTCTCCCGCACGCCGCTTCATTTGCTCGAGGGAACGATCACCCCCGCCGGCTTGCACTTTGAGCGCCATCACAACGGTGTACCGGATATCGATCCGGCGAAGCACGAATTGTTCATTCACGGAATGGTGAAACAGCCGCTGGCGTTTTCGCTTGAGTCGCTGCTGCGCTATCCGATGGAAACGCACATTCACTTTGTGGAGTGCGCAGGAAACAGCGGCGCCTTCAGCGCGCCGCAGGCTCAGCAGATTACCGCCGGCGAATTGAACGGCTTGCTTTCCTGTTCCGAATGGACCGGCGTGCGGCTTTCGACGCTGCTGGCCGAAGCGGGAGTGGCGAAGGACGCCAAATGGGTGATCGCCGAGGGCGGCGACGCGGCCGCGATGAGCCGCAGCATACCGCTCGAAAAATGCATGGACGATGCGATGATCGCGCTATTTCAAAACGGGGAAGCCATTCGCCCGGAGCAGGGTTTTCCCATGCGGCTTCTGCTGCCCGGCTTTGAAGGGAACATGAATGTGAAGTGGCTGCGCCGCTTAAATCTCACCGATGCCCCGGTGGATGCGCGCGACGAAACTTCGCACTACACGGAATTGATGCCGGGCGGCAAGGCGCGGCAATTCATGTTTCTGATGGGCGCGAAATCGGCGATCGTCAAACCTTCGCTGGGCATGACGATGAAAGGACCCGGGCTGTACGAAATCTCCGGGCTGGCATGGTCCGGCGCCGGCCGCATTTCCAAAGTGGAAGTCTCGGCGGACGGAGGGAAGACCTGGGGCACTGCGGCTTTGACCGATCCGGTGCTATCGAAGGCTCTGACGCGTTTCCGAATGCCGTGGCATTGGGACGGGCGGCCATCAACTCTGATGAGCCGCGCCACCGACGAGAAGGGCGGCGGACAGCCGACGCGCGCAAGATGGATTGCGCAATACGCGCCGGGACAGGGTTATCACTTCAATGGAATTCAGAGTTGGAGCGTCGAGGCCGACGGGACGGTGAAAAATGTCTACGCCTAAGTTAGGAATTCTTGTGGTCGCATTCGTTCTGCTGTCGATTCCGCTCGCCGGCTACGCACAGAATAGCCCGGGACTCGGGCGCCCGGTTTCTCCCGATGAGATTCGCAAGGTCGATATTACGGTGACGCCGGATGGCAGAGGTTTGCCGCCGGGCAGTGGGTCGGTTTCCGCGGGCGCAGCCGTCTACGCCAAGGCGTGCCAATCCTGCCACGGTGAAAAAGGCGCGGGAAAACCGCAGGATCAACTCACGGGAGGACTGGGCACGTTGGCATCGCCGAAGCCGGTAAAAACTCCGGCCAGTTACTGGCCTGTGGCCACCACGCTGTTCGATTATATCCGGCGCGCCATGCCGATCACCGCGCCGCAATCGTTGACCAACGATGAGGTTTACGCGGTGACCGCCTACATTCTTTCCATTGACGGGATCGTACCGAACGACGCCGTGTTGGACGCGAAAACACTGCCTCGCGTGAAAATGCCGAATAAGGATGGATTCGTGAGTTGGTGGCCGAAGGCGCCTCGGCAGTAGCGCAGGCCTCACACGCCTCACGCGCTGTGAAACACTTCCACCCTTTGTCATCCGGAAGCGAAGCGAGGGATCTGCTTTTTCGCTGACCGAAGTGAAAAGCAGATTCCTCGGGCCAACCCCGGCCTTCGGAATGACAATTGCGAGTTTTTCAGCAACCTCCTCAGCCCGCGAATTCCAATCGTGCTTCGATGATTGATCCGTGGACCTTGCGCGGAACCCGACAGGCTGAAGCCTGTCCTACTGGTGCTAGCTCTTCCAGTCGGGCGTCTCAACGTACTCGCGGGTGATGTCCGCTACCGTCCGCGTCCCGCAGTTGCCCATCACCAGTTTCAACTCGCCTTGCATGATCTCTAGGACGCGATCGACACCGGGCTGTCCAAAAGCGCCCAGTCCCCACAGAAACGGACGGCCAATTCCGACGCCCTTGGCGCCCAGCGCCAGAGCCTTGAACACATCCGTGCCGCGCCGAAACCCGCCGTCGACAAACACGGGGATTTTTCCGCCGACTGCCGCGACCACTTCCGGCAGGGCCTCAATCGTTGCGCGCAGCGTTTCCGTCGAGCGTCCGCCGTGGTTCGAAACCAGCATGCCGTCAACACCGTGCTCCAGGCACAGGCGCGCGTCTTCGCGCGTGTCCATCCCCTTGATGAAAAGTTTGCCTTTCCATGTTTTGCGGAGCCGGTCGAGGAAAGCCCAATCCATGGCCGGGTTTGTCGTTCTTATTCCGGTCATATCGATGCCGTCGTACATCGGGCGCTCTTTCACCGTCGGCCCCTCGGGAGTTTCATGGCAGTTCAAACACTGGTGGAGATCTTTTCCGCGGGTGCGCAGGTACGTCTCGCTGTTGCGGCCGGTGGTGTTATCGACGGTCAGCGCGACGACCGGGCAGCCCGCGGCCTCCACGCGCTTCAGAATTTTTTCGTTCACGTCCCAGGAAGTGGTTGCGTACAGCTGGTACCACACCGGCTGGCCGCGCTCTTTCACAACTTCTTCCACCGGGGTGGAAGTGGCCGTGGAGAGAAACTGCAGCGTGCCGCGCGCCTTGGCCGCGCGGGCAACCGACAATTCTCCGTCGGCAAAAAACGATTTCTCTCCGCCGGTCGGGCAGAGAAAAATCGGGCTGTTATAGGTGCTGCCGTAATAATCGACGTGCATGTCAACTTTGGTGGCGTCGTGCAGCCGCCGCGGGCGGAGCTCGATGTGCTTGAAACCCTCACGATTGGCGCGCAGTGTGCCGTCATCGTCGACGCCGCTGGCCATGTAGGCCCAGTGCCCCTGCATCACCTTGCGGTGCGCGGCCTCCTCAAAATCAAACACGTCAAACGCCCCAGCCGGGCTGGTGATCACGTCGGACGTTTGCTGCATGCCCTGCGCGAGTCCGCTCTTCTCGAAGAAAGCGCTGACTCCGCCGAGTGCGGCTACGTACGGGCTGGCGGCCAGAAATTTGATGAATTCACGCCGGGCGGTGGATACGGAGGTTGGTTTTCTCATGATGGTTGCCGATTGTAGCGCTACTAATACTTCGTGGCCAGAAAGAATCCATTCGCGGCAGCGCTTGTCGCCACAACGTGCGGCAAAGAACTTGGTTTGCTCCGAATCGCGCCGGGTGTATAAGTAGCCCATCCAGGAACGCAAACGAAGGCCGAACTCAGCGAAGAATTTATCGTCCACTATGCCAACGCGCAGGGATTTCCTGAAAGATATGTCTGGGACGGCGGCGGGAGTCTTTTTTACTGGCTGCTGCTCCACGGAATTGTTGTTGGCGCGCGGACTCGGCGCCCGGCAGGGCGCTGCCGCTCCCGCCGGCAATCGCAAACGGCCTGACGTCATGATCGGCGGGCAGCGCGTGAAGGTCATTGACATTCACGCCCACGCTCGCGTGCCGGAAACCTGGGACCTGGTGAAGGATCGCATCGCGCGCGAAGGCCGCCCCGGCGACGCGCAGATGGCGAACCCGGACAACGCGTCCAATATTCACAATGACGTGGAAAAACATATCGCCGACCTGGACGAAATGGGAATCGATGTCCAGGCGCTCTCCATCAATCCCTTCTGGTATTGGACCGACGTCGAACTCGCTCGCAAGATCATTCAGCTCCAGAATGAAAAACTCGCGGAGCTTTGCGCCGCGCATCCGCAACGCCTCATCGCCCTCGGCAGCGTGGCCTTGCAGCACCCGTCACTCGCGGCGGAGCAGATGGAGTACGGTTTCCGGAGTCTCGGCATGCGGGGATTTGCCATCGGCGGCAGCGTGAATGGCGACGATCTTTCCGCTCCGAAATTTACTCCTTTCTGGGCCAAAGCTGAAGAGTTGCAGGCTCTGATTTTCATTCATCCGCAGTCTGCCGGCGCGCCGGTCGACGAAAAACGCCTGAAGGGCAACGGATTTCTCGACAACGTAATCGGGCATCCGGTGGAGACCACGCTGGCGCTTTCTCACCTGATCCAGGACGGAACGCTGGATCTTTTCCCGCGCCTGAAAATCTGCGCGGCGCACGGCGGCGGATATCTCCCGTCCTATTCCGGCCGCAACGATCAGTGCCTTATCGCCTTTCCGAATTTGTGCAAGCCGCTGAAAAAACCGCCGACAGAATATCTGAAGCAGCTTTACTACGATTCCGTGCTGTTTACACCGGAAGACCTGCGCCATTTGATCGCGGTGGTCGGCGCGAGCCAGGTAGTCGTCGGGACGGACTATCCGACCTTGTGGAATCGCACGCCGGTGGACCGGATTCTAGCTGTTCCCGGATTGAATGATGAGAATCGCAAATCGATTTTCAGCGGCACCGCTGCGAGCCTGCTGCAGATGAAAACCTAAATTTGCCAGAGCGAGGGACTCGACATGAAACGGCCCGAACCCGAAGCCATTCGCAACCGCCGCAATTTTATAAAAGCTGCCGGTGCCGCAGCGGTCGCAATCTCTTCCGCCGGAACTTCCTTCGCGCAGGAAACGACTTCCAAATCCGCGCCGCACTCTGCGCACGGGCGAAGCACGCCGGCCGACCGCGGCATCTGGATCACCTGGTACGATCTTCCGGCCGAAGGCCGTGACGCATACATATCATGGCTTCACGGAACCTATTTGCCCGCTCTCCTGAAGCGTCCCGGCTATCTGTGGGCGGCCCACTACGCTTCGCAGGACCTCGAAGGCGGCGACGACAATGCCAAGCGGTACCACCATGTGAACGATCCCCGCGTCGGTATCGGATACCACTACATGCTGCTAATCGGCGCCGCCGATGCCAATGTTTTCGGCGATCCCGTTCCGAGCGTCCTGCACGCGGCGCTGCCGAAGGAAGGGAAGCAGATGCTGGCGATGCGCACCGGCGAGCGCATGAATCTTTTCACCGAGACCGGAAGGCAGGAGGGCCGCGCATTCGCAGCCTACAAGGAAGGGCTGTTGGGCACCCCTTGCATCCAGGTCGGAAGTTTCGATTGCGCCCTGGAATATGAAGAAGAAATGCACGCCGGATACGTGCTGCAACGCTTGCCCAAGATGTGCGCGACGCCTTCCTGCGTCCGCGTGCGCAAATTGAACTCGGTGGCCGGCTGGGCCAAGCATGGAATCATCTACGAGTTTGCTTCCAAGGAAGGGTTCGATCGCGACTACGCGCCCGCGGTGGCGAATTCGCCACTGGGCCTGAACGGGCACTCGGTAGTTCCAGAACTGGTGCACGCGCCCAACGGACCGAACAGCGCGCTCAGAATCTGGCCGCCAGTGCCGAAGGCATAAGTAGCACAGCCACTCCTGGCTGTGTGGTTTTGTAGGCGTAATGGCGGGCTGGGCATTATCGGTGTTCGCAAACCCCGCACAGCCAAGAGTGGCTGTGCTACAAAGGCCGCCAGGCCCAATCCAACGAAGCATCGACAAGAGGACGATCCCGATGACAACGCTCTCCAGAAGAGAAATGCTCCTAGCGCCCGTCGCTGTAGCGGCAGCTAGCGCCGTAGCCTCAGCCGCAGTCGACAAAAAGAAGATGACGCTGGCCATCCACCAGAACACCTCCAACGGCGCGGGCTACCGCAAATCGCTGGAAGGCTGGGCGCACGCAGGCATCAAGGACGTGGAGATCACCAACGTCCTGCTCGATGATTTTCTGAAAACCGAAGATCTGGCCGCCGCTCGCCGCGTGATTACCGATCTCGGCCTAAACCTCGTTCAGGCCGCGACCGGCGTCGTCGAACTCTGGGAGCCCAATCCCAACCGCGCCGCCGCGCTCGACAGCCTCAAGAAACGCTGCGAGATGTATGCCAACATGGGCCTGCACAAGGTTTACGCCTCGACCGCCACCACCAAAAAAGTCACCGACGAAGATTACAAAGCCGCGCCGGAAAATATGCACGAGGCGGGAGAAGTCGCCAAGCAGTTTGGCACGTCCCTGCGGATCGAGTTTCTGCGCACTTCGACCTTTATTTCCACGCTGCCGACAATCCTGAAGCTGACGCGCGCCGCCGCGCATCCCAACATCGCGCCGATGCTGGATTTCTACCATTTCTGGTCCGGCCTCAATAAATTCGAGGATCTGGACATGATTCGCCAGGGCGAAATCGCGCATCTGCACTTCCAGGATGTTCCGGACATGCCGCGCGAGATGCTGGACCTCAGCACGCGAATTATTCCCGGCGACGGCGTCAGCCCGCTCACGCGCATCCTGGGCAAGCTGTCCGAAAAAGGCTACGCCGGCCCGCTCTCCGTGGAACTATTCCTGCCGAAGTACCAGCAAGGCGATCCCTACGAAGTGGCGCGGGAAATTCGCACCAAGTCCGAAGCTGTTATGCGCCAGGCCGGCGTCGCGTAGAGATACCCAGCGGCACGCGCCGGCAGCGCTTCCACCCTAAAATAGTAATCTCTTGGTATAATGCAGCCACTCGGTGTGTACTCGGGCCAGGTTAACTTTTAGAGGAACATGATTTGGCTACGACCACTCAAACGGAAAGCCTTGTAGCAATCGGCCAAAAGGTCTTCTACAAGGTGTTGGTTGTCATCAGCATTTGTCATCTGCTGAATGACATGATGTCCTCGCTGCTGCCTGCGATCTACCCGCTGCTGAAGACTTCGTTCAATCTGGATTTCGCGCAAGTCGGCTTGATCACGCTCACCTATCAGATTACCGCGTCTCTATTGCAGCCGATGATCGGCTTCTACACGGACAAACGGCCCATGCCGTTTTCGTTGCCGATCGGAATGGGCGCGACGCTGATCGGGCTCATTCTTCTGGCCATCGCGCACACGTTCCCGGCGTTGCTGGTGGCGGCCGCGCTGGTCGGAACTGGTTCGTCCGTGTTTCATCCCGAATCCTCGAGGGTGGCGCGAATGGCGTCCGGTGGGCAGCATGGTCTCGCGCAATCGATCTTCCAGGTAGGCGGAAACACGGGACTCTCGATCGGCCCGCTGCTGGCGGCATTTTTTGTCCTGCCCAGGGGGCAGATGAGCCTCGCCTGGTTCTCTCTCGTGGCGCTCGCTGGAATGATTTTGCTGACGGGCATCAGCGCGTGGGCCAAGAACCACGCTTCCAGTTGGAAAAAATTCAGTGCCAAGCACGGCGTTGACCAGCCGCCGAATCTCTCCAACGCGCGCATCACCGCGTCCATCGCGATTCTGATGGCCCTGCTGTTTTCCAAGTTCGTGTATCTCGCGAGCCTCACGAGTTACTACACGTTTTATTTGATCAATAAGTTCCAGATGTCCGTGGAGAACGCGCAGATCCATTTGTTCGTATTCTTGGGCGCGGTGGCAGCGGGAACAGTGATTGGCGGTCCGGTGGGCGACCGCATTGGCCGCAAGCGCGTCATCTGGGTCTCGATTCTCGGCGTGCTCCCGTTCACCTTGATGCTGCCGTACGCCAACCTATTTTGGACGGAAATTCTCAGCGTGGTCATTGGCCTGATTCTTGCGTCCGCTTTTTCGGTGATTGTGGTTTATGCGCAGGAATTGGTCCCCGGGAAAGTAGGCATGATTTCCGGTCTGTGTTTCGGATTCGCTTTCGGAATGGCGGGTTTGGGAGCGGCGGTTCTCGGATGGCTCGCGGACCTGACCAGCATCAACTTTGTATATCTGGTTTGTTCGTACCTTCCGGCGGTCGGACTGCTCGCAGCTTTCCTGCCCAACATCGAGCGCCCCAGACTGCGCACGATCCATGAAGAAGCGGTCATGGAGTAATTGCTCGTTTCCTCCACAGCTTCATCGTGATCCTGTCAAACTCGGCAGGTGATCGTCGTCATTCTTCTTCTCGAAAACCTGAGCGCATTCCACCACCTCTGAGATCGCCTCAACGAATTGTTCACCCCATCCGAGATCGAGGTGAAAGGCGATGGCATAGGCGCGCTTCATGTCCAATTCTGAAGGTACTTGGTCAGAAGCGAGCGTACGGCTGATCGCATCGCCCTCCACTCCCGAAAGGTATTTCTTGTAATCGGCAAGCTCTCCGAGGAGGGCGCGGCCCGTTGCGGATGGCCCCTGAAGTGCAAAATAGAAAACTGCATTCACAACGGCAAACCCAGCCAACAGAAGCGCGGCAATCGGGCTGGACATGAGTCCGAGAAGTGAGATCCCCACCAGCGCTCCCGCCAGGAAATAAAGAGGCCGGGAGTCCGCGCCGGTCCACGGACGTTTGGGGGCTGTGCTGCCAGGGATCCGGCAGGCAACTTTTTCGACGGTTCCTGACAGGGTGCGAACCGCAACCACAAAACATCCGACGGTTGCGAAAATGAGATAGCCCAGAGCGCGGCCCGACTGATGAACCAGATTATTTCCGACAAACAATACAAGGAAAGCTGCGATTCCGGACACGGCCCAGGCGGGAACCGACAGACCAATATGTGGCAGGAAATATCCGGTATCGAGCAAGGCGATACGGAAGCCCTCAGCAGCGTCGGCCAGATGCGGTGTTGAATGCGAAAAATCAAAAGTGTCAAAACTCCCGAATAGACGCCATTGCAACGTGTCCTCCTCCGGCTCAAGAGGAGTAGATGCGTCATCGGCGATTTTCGTGAGCGTAACCAGGTCTTCCGTCTGTTCAATTTTGATATAGCCCTTTGCCGCCATGTTAACGAGAGCAGCGGCCATCGCGCGCGGCAGTCTGCCTCGTTCATAAAGCCACGCGGTGACCGCGGGCGAAGCGCCTGCCGGAGGTTCGTAGCGAGCAACAGAAATACGCCGGGTGCGCGGAGCGCGCAGTAGCCCCGACACCAAAATGTAGTAGGCGGATACGGCGATCAGGGCCAAACTAGCCAGCCCATTCACGCTTAAGTAATTATCGAGATCGAACACAGACGGAGGGTATCAGGAATATGCTGCCTGCCGCTACTCAAATTTCGCTCGGACCCGAACGCTCAATATTAGCCCGCAAGCGCAGCCTTGATCCGCTCGGGAGTGAACGGCACCTGCCGCAGCCGCGCGCCGGTGGCATCGAAAATTGCGTTCCCAATCGCAGCGGCAACCACAGTGATCGCCGTTTCACCCGCGCCGGTCGCTGGCACGTCGGTGCGGTTCAGCAGCACTACTTCAATTTTCGGCACGGCGAATCCCAGCGGCAGGGAATGGTAGGTTCTCCAGTCGATGGACGTCACGTTGTGGTCGTCCCAGGTGACTTCTTCGCCGAGCGCGCGGCTCATGCCTTGTAGCGCGCCGCCTTCTGTCTGATTGCGCAGGCCGTCGGGATTGGAAATCGGCCCGGCATCGATGCTCACCACCAGCCGTTTCACGTTTATTGTTCCGGTCGCGCGATCGACGTCCACCTCCGCGACCATGGCCGCGAATCCGTTGTCGCCTTCGTATGCCACGCAGGAAATCCCGCGCCCGCTGGCGACATTTCCCGAAGCGGCAGTGCGTGCTTTCGGCGAGGGCCGCGCGTCCCAATCCGCGTTCTTGGACGCCGCTCTCACTACTTCCAGCATGCGCGGCTCGCTCATGTGCCGCAGGCGAAATTCCACCGGATCGACCTTGGCCCGCGCGGCCAGCTCATCCATGAACGATTCGTGCGCAAAAGTATTCTGCAGGCGCTGCGGCGAACGCAGTGGTCCTGTCCAGAACGGCGAGACCACATTGTGCAGCAGCGCGCGTTCGGACTTCACCGTTCCCGCGCCGTGGTTGGCGGCGCCCACGCGGCCCACGACGTAAGTCGGAATCGCGTTGCTGTTGTTGCTGAACGATGTGGGTTCGGGCGCGGGCGAGCGCGGCCGGAATTCCTCCGGCTGAAATCCCGCCAGATACCCGGTGATCACATTTCCCGGAAAGGAATAGACCGGGCGGTTGCCGAGCACCGGGACCCACGCTTCATAATCCCACGCGGTGATGTTTCCCTGCGCGTCGAGGCCGGCGCGCTGGTCGACGGTGAATGCAAATCCAAAATTCTCCCAGGCCATTTCATCTTTTCGCGTCAGCTGGACGCGAACGGGTTTGCCAACCGCCTGCGACAAAAGAGCAGCGTCATAAGTAACGGTATCGGCGCCATTGATGCCGTAGCAGCCCGAGCCGCGGCGGAAAATCACGCGAATATTTCCTTCCTTCAGGCCTAGCAGCATCGCCAGCGTCGAGCGCTGGTGCCACACGCCCTGCGTCGGCGACCACACCGTGGCCTTTTCCCCCTGCACATCGGCCACCGCACAGGAGCTGCCCATCGATCCGTGCATCTGGTACGGATGATTGTAGGTGGCTTTTACCACCGTCGCGGAATCCGCTAGTTTCTGGTCCACATCGTTGGAATTGACCAGCAGCGTATCGCGCGTCGGTTTTTGAGTTCGCAGATGTTCGTAGAACGTTTCCTGCTTGGGCAATTCCGGAGCGGGAGACCACGTGGCCTTCAGCGCGCGGGCAATCTGCACGGCCTGCCACGGCTTTTCCGCGACCACGCCGACAAAATTCTTGCGTACCACCACTTTCACGAAGCCCGGCATTCCCGACACCGAACTCTCGTCCACATTCATGAGGTTCGCGCCAACGGCATCGGGCCGCACCACCATGCCGTGCAGCATGCCCGGCACGCGCACGTTGTGTGCGAATTCAAATGTTCCGGTCGCCATGGCCGGCATGTCCGGCCGCCCGATGGGCTTCCCGAGCACCGTCCATTCGCTCACGGGCTTGCGTTTCGCGTTGGGATCGACTTTCAGGTCGAATTTCTTCCCGGCCACCAGGTCCGCGTAGGACACTTTCTTCTTGGCATCGCTCTTCGATCGAATCTCGCCGTCGACGGCTACCAGTTGCTCGGCGGGAATGTTGAGCCGCTTCGATCCCATTTGCAGCAGCGCTTCGCGCGCGGTGGCGCAGGCGCCAGCCAGATTGCTGTGATTGAAGTTTGCGGGATGCGACTGGCTGCCGGAGGTGACTCCCTGGTCCGGCGTCATGGACGTGTCCGCAACAATCAGATTCACACGATTGAATGGGACGCAAAGTTCTTCCGCCACCAGTTGAATCTGAGCCGTGGACATGCCTTGCCCGAGTTCCTCTTTGCCCGTATAAGCGGTGATGCTGCTGTCCGATCCGATGGCGAGCCACGAGTCGACTTCCGCTGCGGGCGGAGAATCCGGGGGCGCGGTTTCCCCGAACGCTCCTCGCTGCTGCGGCGAGACCGCGTTGAGAGCACCGCCCATGCTGAATCCGACGATTAGCGCTCCGGTTCCCTTGATGAACGTTCGCCGCGAAAGTCCGGCGCGCTCCAGCGCCTCCGCTGCGCCCGGCGACATCGCGATTTCGTTGCGCACTTCAGATCGAGTCTTCATCGCGCCACCCGCTTTCCTGAATCGGTGGCGCGGCCATTTTGCGACTTGGCGATCGCGCGCAGCATGCGCGCGTGGGTGAAGCATCGGCACAGCACGCGAGACATCCCTTCCTCGATCTCTTGTTCCGTGGCCTTGGGATTCTTATCGAGAAACGCTTTGGCGGTAAGAATCACGCCGTTCAGGCAGAAGCCGCACTGCGCCGCCTGCTCGTCGATGAACGCCTTTTGAATCGGGTGCGGCTTGTCCGGCGTCCCCAATCCTTCCAGCGTGATGATCTCCACGCCCTGCACGGCTTCCACCGGCGTGATGCACGAGCGCACCGCCTGGCCCTTCACCAGCACCGTGCAGGCGCCGCACTGTCCCAGGCCGCAGCCGAACTTCGGCCCGCGCAGTCCGAGATCATCGCTGAGCACGTACAGCAGCGGCGTCGTCGGATCGATGTCCAAATTGTGAGTTTGTCCGTTTACCTTCAAAGAAAGGATACTCATATAGGTATGAAGTTATTGCGAACCTGAATTTTCGTCAAGCAAAACTGAGGCGGCTGTGGCCACGCTCGCCATCCGCCACCGCCAATCAGTCTTTCCATCCGGATTTGGCCCAAAACAAAGCGGGCCGAATTTCCGGCCCGCTTCAGGTGTTTGCGAAACCTCCGCAAGAGAAACATCGGTCGTTCGAGTCTAGCTGTTTCCCAGATACTGAACGTGGACGTAAGTTCCCAGCCGGACGTTGTACGCCAGATACCAGCCGTCATGATCCGGGTCGTCGTAGATCACGATGTTGTCCGTGCCCCAGTCCCAGCCGTCGCAGTAGCCGAAATCATAGGGCGCGACTGCAAAATAGAATCCGCCGAACCAGAAGCGGCCCGGTCCACCGCCCTCGATGCGAAACGTATGTCCCCTGCCGATGCCGCCGGTGAAATGGCCATGCTCAAACGGATGATCGAGATGGTAGTGAGGATCGTCCTTGCCCGAGTCGTGTCCCACCCACTTGTCGCCGCTGGAGTGAACGTGCGGTGCTTCGGGATGGCCCTTCTTATCGGCATAGCTGCGAACCGGTTCCGGAGCAGAACGCGATTGATTCTCAGGCGGACGAGAGGGAACGGGCCTGGCCGCCGGCGCCGGTCCCGGATGAGGAGCAGGCCCGTGGGAAGGAACGTGTCCCCCGCCAACGCCACGCACGCCGCCACCGCCTCTTTTTTGAGCCGCCGCGGGAATCGCGATGAGCAGGAACGCGAGAAATAAGCCAAACAGATATTTCATCAGATTCTCCTGAAATTGTGATTGAGAGCGAATTCGGAGCGATGCACGGGGGATTCCTTCCTCGGGCGGGCATTGACTTAGATGGTCACGCCGGGGATCCGGTTGCACATTTCGATAAATCGCTGCTCAGGGACTTCTGGTATCTCGAGCGGTAAGTTGGAAAATCCAGCGCAATCGTGCAGACTACCAGACGAACGCACAACTGCCGCTTCCAATGAGATGAACATGAAACTTGACAGAATTTATACGCGCACCGGCGACGAAGGAAAAACCTCACTAGGAGACGGTTCGCGCCTTCCGAAATTCCACCTCCGCGTGACGGCCTATGGCAGCGTCGATGAAGCCAACTCCGTGATCGGCGTGGCCCACCTGCACGTGGCGCCACCCGAAATCTCGCACCTCTTGCGGCACATTCAGAACGACCTCTTCGATGTGGGCGCCGATTTGTGCCGCCCGGAGCAGCCCGCCTCGGAAAACCAAGCTCTACGCATTACCGCGGAACAAGTGGCATGGCTGGAAAAACAGATCGATCGCTACAACGGCGACCTCGAACCACTCAACAGCTTTGTACTGCCGGGCGGAAGCCCCGCATCCGCGTACTTGCATCTTGCGCGAACGGTGACGCGGCGGGCGGAGCGCGATGTGGTCCGTCTGGCCGCGGAAGAGCCGGTCAACGCGACGGTGCTGCAGTACATCAATCGCCTCTCGGACCTTCTGTTCGTTCTGGCGAGATTTCTAAACGACAAGGGCAGGGAAGACGTCCGCTGGCAACCAGGCCTGCATCGAGAAAAGTAGCACAGGCTTCAGCCTGTGGAATTCCGATCGATCCAGGCGCAAAACGTTGTCATTCTGAGCGAAGCGAAGAATCTCTCCGGTTTTTTGCTCACACTTAAATCGAAGAGAGATTCTTCGCTTCGCTTAGAATGACAACTCCAGACATTTTTCCGCAGCCCGCAAAGTCTGCGCGGTGTGCTCGTCTAAAGCGTCGTGTAAATCACATGCACAAATGAATCGCCGTTCAGCGTTCCGTGTCCCCACTCCGCATCCAGGTCTGCCAGCGGCTTGGCGGCGACCGCCTGCTCCAGCGATTTTCCCGAAGATTTCAGTTTCGCCACCCGCCCCCGCGCCGTGACCATCATGTCCCGGAATTTTCGCAGATCCGCTTTTGTCCCCAGAGGCCCGTGCCCGGGAACGATTTTCGTGTCGTTGTCGACCATGGCCAGCATCTTGGTGGTTCCGGCGATCATGCCGCCGATGCTGCCGTTGGTTCCGCGGTCGATGTAGCAGTAGATCCCGTTGAAGAAAACGTCGCCCATGTGCAGCACATTCGATTTCTGAAAATGGATGTAAATGTCCGAGTCGGTGTGCGCCGGCGCCAGGTGCCCCAGGGCGATATGCTCCCCGCTGAAATCCATCTGATAGGATTCCTTGAACGTCTTCTTCGGCAGGGCTTCCGCCGGTGACGGATCGAAATGCAGGCCGATTACATCGAGGTCGTGCGTCTCCGACAAACGCTTCAGGGTATTTTCATGCGCGATCAGCGTGGCGCCGGCGCCGTGGACGTTGGCGTTGTTGTCGGTATGATCCCAGTGCCAGTGCGAATCGATCGCCCATTTCAACGGAGCCTTGCCGAGATCGTCGAGCGCCGCCTTGAAACGGTCCCAGGCCATTTGCGTAAACGTATCGACCAGCAGCTTGCCATCCTTGCCGTTCAGGACCACCACGTTTCCGCCCGGGCCCTGAAACAGAGTCAGACTGTCAGAGAGTTTCGTGGATGTGAGCGGCACTTTGCCGAACCGCGCGCGAGCCGCGGCGAGACCCTCGTTTGGCGCGCCATTCTGCTGCGCCATGAACGGACTGCCGGCGGAAAGAGCCTTCGGGAAGACGTTTGCCAGCGCCCATCCACCCGCCAGGCCTCCGGCGGTTCTCAGAAGTTGCCGCCGAGTCGTTCGCCGGATGTTGTCACCCAAATCCATGAAGCACCTCGCCGCGTGGAACTAGTTTCACGCCGAGCCGAATATAACAAATTCGCAATGGAATGAACATTGAACAGGATCGACGCAAACGCCTTCAGCGCTTCAGTACTTGGGGAATTTTCCACCGCTCGTTATACTGAGGCGATTTTTCAACGCAGGGAGTAAAACTATGGATTCGTTCGAAGCATTTAAGCAGACTCAAAAGCAGGCCTGGAAACATTTCGGGCCACTCGAAGCCATCACCACTCCGTGCGCCGCAAAATTGGTGAATCGCGCGGGCGTTCGTCCCGGCCAGCGTGTTCTGGATGTCGCCTGCGGAACCGGCGTCGTTTCGGTGACTGCGGCGCGGGCCGGCGCAAAGGTTACCGGACTCGACCTGACTCCGGAGCTCCTCGAGCGCGCCCGGGAGAACGCGAGCATCGCCGGAGTCGAAGTGGATTGGCACGAAGGCGACGTCGAGAAGCTGCCGTTCGGCGATGCCGCATTCGACGTGGTTCTCAGCGAATTCGGCCACATCTTCGCGCCGCGGCCGGAAGTAGCGCTCGGTGAAATGCTCCGAGTTCTGAAGCCCGGAGGGACCATCGCGTTTTCCACGTGGCCGCCCGAACTCTTTGTCGGGCGCATGATGGCAGTGACCGCCAGCTACTTGCCGCCTCCACCTCCGGGCGTGGTATCCCCCGCGCTGTGGGGCGATCCCAATATCGTGAAACAAAGGCTGGGCGCCACGGTGAAGGATATTCTGTTCGACCGCGCGACCATGCTCGTTCCGGCCCTCAGTCCCAGCCATCAGCGCGTGGTGTCCGAGAAAAGCGCGGGAGCGACGGTGCGCGTGGTGGCAAACTTGAAAGACAGCGATCCTGCCAGGCTGGAGCAGTTCCGCCGCGAATTCGACGCGCTGGCTGCCGAATATTTCGAGGACAACATTCTGCACCAGGATTTTCTGATGACCCGCGCAACAAAGATTTAATGAGGCTCGAGGCGTTTTCAGGAATCTTAAACAACGGATGTGCGAAATGAAAACCGGTGCCGCCGCGTTGCCTCGATCCCCGATTTAAACTCGACAGGAAGTGGTTCGGAAGGGAATGATGTCTCGCCAGAGTTGTTCGATGCTGCAATTTCAAATCTAAAATTTCAAATATGAGATTTGAGATCCCATCTCATAAATGGTCAGACCCCGAACGAGATGGCGCTTCAGGGGCTAAAGCCCTTGTTTGTCGGGCCCTGAATGTCGCGGCTGAAGCCGCGACCCACAAAGACTGTTTATGAGACGGCTTCAAATCTCAAATCTCAAATCTCAAATCTCAAATCGAAGATCCCCATCACCAGAAAACAAAAGGCCGGACGTTTCACCGTCCGGCCTCTATTCAGATTTAGCTCTGCAGCTCCCAGCAATCCGCACTTTCTATGGGAACGGCAAGTACTTCCACAGATCGTTCAGTTCGCCTGGCGGGCTTCCCTGCGAAGCGTCGTAGCCCTCGCCTCCAAACATCCAGATGAATCCATCCGGGCCTGGTGTGGGCCAGATGGCTACTCCACGCCGCCCGCCGACGACGTTATTCACGAACGGCGCGCCGAGAGCGTATTGGATGTTCTGCGTTGCATAGTCGCTGTTCTGGTTGACGTTGGTGATCCCCTTCCACCAGATCCACAGCCCGGAACTCTGCTGGTATTCCCAGATATCATTTAGGAATCCCGTTGGGTCCGTGGCGGTCGTCCCGTAACCCCATCCGCCGAACAGCCAGAGATTGTTGTTCGAGTCGACCCATCCAGCCGCACCCCACCGTGATCCCGGAGCGTCACCGGTGTTGCCGGTGCTCACGTTGCTGATCGCTTCGGTGCTGTAGGTTCCGGTCTGATTCGCGAGGTTACTGCCGGATACCCAAATCCATTGCTTGCTGGTGATGTTGAATTCCCACAGATCGTTCAGAATCGACCCGGCAGGAGGTCCTGTGTTTCCGCTCCCCACTGAGTCCAGCCCAGTTCCACCGAATAGCCAGATGTTTCCGGACGAATCCGCCCACAGTACGGCGTTCTGGCGCCCGCCGGGAGCGGTCGTGCCGGAACCGGTGCCCTTGGTGCCGTAGCTGCCGTTCTGGTTGGCGATGTTCGAATTCGACGGGCCAACCCATGTCCACTGGTTTGCTCCGGCGTTGTATTCCCACAAGTCATTCAGCAATCCCGTGGTTCCACCGGAATCTACGCCCTGGCCGCCGAACAACCAAAAGTTCCCTGATGCATCGGTCGTGAAAGCTGCAGCCCAGCGCCCGCCCGGAACTCCACCCGGCGTGTTCTGCGTGCCATAGACACCGCCCACGTTCCCAATCAGCGAGCCCCCAACTAAGGTCCACGGGCAAGTAGCCGTCCCTGCACCCTGGACATCAACAGTCGCTGCATTCGGTGTGCACTTCCACAGATCGTTCCTCAGGCCGTCCACGCCCTGGCCGCCAAACAGGAATAGGTCGCCGGAAGTCTGATTCAGCCAGCTGGAACTGCCCCACCTTCCGCCGGGTCCGTTGGCGGTGGTAGGAGCGCCTTCCGATTCCAACGAGTCCACGCGAACCTGGAAAACTGCCGGAAGGGTTTGGCTATTCGTAAAGACCGGAAGATTCGCGGGAACCCATCCGCCCACGCCCGGAGTGCCAACACCCTGATCGAAGACCCACAGATCGTTCAAAAATCCGACTCCCACCTGCCCGACCGGGGCCGGATACGGGAATCCGTTGCCGCCAAAGAGCCACTTTCGGCCCAGTTTATCGGTCCACGTGGCCGCAAAATCACGGGCGCCTGGAGTGCCGAGGTCCGCCGGGAAAGGCTCATTTGGGGGCTGGAGCGGCGTGGTAACGGACGCGTAGTTATTCGCCTGGGTAGTGCTGTTCAGATACCACGAGTGCCACGCCCAATCGTTATGCTGGCAATCCAGCAGAATGTTGCTGACGTTGGTGATCGCGATGCCGGTATAGAAAAACGTTGTGCACGACTGGGGCTGGCTGGTCGGCGGAGCGAACATCGTCACGTCGAAAATTCCGCCGTTGGTAACCTGCGTTGGAAAAGTAAAGGTCGTGTCGCCGGTGACGAAGAGGTCGTCGCCCGCATTGTCCTGCATCTCTACCGTGTCTCCGGGACCGACAACCAGACCCACTACCGATCCGCTAATCTTGAAACCCGGCTGGGTGCAGGCCACCTGGACATTGTTGACGTTCGACGTTACCGTGCCGGTCCCGTTCACCACCGTGCAGATCTGCGGCGGGTTGGACGGCTGGGTCAGTACGGTGACGGCATACGTGGCGCCGGTGGCCAAAGGCACGGCAAACGTAAATGGGACATTGCCTTTTCCCGAGATATTGAACTTGTCGCTTCCGTTGTTCTCGAGAACCAGGCCGGTACCCAAAACTCCGGAAACCGAACCGCCGACCGTCAGTCCGGTCGTGCCGCAATTGATGATGACGTTCACTACGTTGGTCGCCGCCGTGCCCGAACCATTCGAGACGCTGCAAGTCTGGGCCGGTCCAATCGGCTGAGTTTTGATGGTCACCGTATATGGGCCGCTCACCGCGGTCTTGAAGGTGAACGTACCGTTGATTTGAATCGACAGGTCGTCCCCGCCGTTATCTTCCAGCACCAAACCGGTCCCGACCAGGCCGAGTACGTTCCCGCCGATCGTGAACGTGGACGGGTTGCCATTGCTGCCGCTTCCGCTACCGGAGCCACTTCCGCTGCCGGAGCCGCTCCCACTCCCGCTTCCACTGCCGCTGCCGCTGCTGCCCAACGAGCCGGCGGAACCGCTATGCGCGGGATAGCAAGAAGATAGAAAGAGAGTTACTGCCACCAGAGACACGAAATAAGCAGATTTCAGTAACAGTTTCATTGGGGCTGGTTGCTCCTTCGCGGCATGGCATCAAGCGCGCGTTTGGGGCCGTTTGGGCACACTTCCCGGACATCGCCCTTCCGACCTGGACGCGGACTTTGAGAATTTTGGCCTATCGAGGGTAAACCGTTCGGTAACCCTGGCCTGTGTTAATGGGCTTGCGTTGATTTCCTTCTCATGTCTACCGTACGACTGGGGCTAAGGAGGGTCAATTCCGAGTTTCAGAGGGTGTGTCTTCGTGAGTAATAAATATATGGAGTAGCACAACGAGTAATGTGGCATTAAAAATGCCTCATGCTTGCTGCGCCTTGATCGACAAGCCCTTATTTAAGTGCGTGTTACAGTCAATTCGGGTGTCCAGCACTCCGCTTTCCAACGCCCCGGGCAGTCAACGAATTTGCTGTGGAATTTCGGCTTACTCGTTCACCACTCTTGCCGCAAACAGCCGCACTTTTAAATCGCGTCCTAGAACTCGCATACTTCTGCGTCTCCGCAAGGCCTGTGATACGATCTCGGGCGACCTGCTTCAACATGGAGCTGTCTGCCCCCGCGGAAATGTGATTCGATTTCCGGGCAACTGGCGTGCGCTTCTTGTGGAAACTTGCTGCCTATGCGTATTTCACAGCTTCGAACCCTCATCGCTCTCATCGTTCTGGCAATTGTAGCTATCTGGGCCGGCTCCACTGCAGCCGATTTCGTAATCGACTACAACTGGTGGAAAGAGATCGGCCAGGTGAACACCTGGGTGGGCATGCTGTGGTACCGCCTGGCGCCCGTCGCGGCCGGCTCTGTGGTGGCCTTCGTCGCGATTTGGATGGCCCATTCGCGCGGGCTGCACTTCGCGGGGATTCTGCCGCGCGATCATCGCCTGTACACGCGTCTGATCCCCGTAGCGGCGGCGGTCGTGTCGATTCTTTTCGCATCGAGTTCGATCGACTACTGGACCGTCATGCGCTACTTCGGCTCGCGCGGTTTAGCAGCTCCCGCGGGCGCATGGAAGGACCAGGTGTTTTCCCGCGGCTTGCCGTTTTATCTTTTTGATTTGCCTTTCTTCGCGCAAGTTCTCGGTTTCGCGTTCGTGCTCGCAATTCTGTGCGCGTTGGTTTTTTGGGCCACTGCCAGAGGTTGGCAACTAGTGGAGCGCTTTCGCTACGGCACGCTGCACGACGGTCCGAACCGGGTTCTGACCCTCGGCCCGGAATCCCTGCTGCTGCCCGGCGCGACGCGCGCCGGGTTCGTCCGGATCATCACCGTCATCTTAATGCTGGGATTTGCGGTGTGGGTGTATCTCGGCAACTACGAACTGCTGCTCAACTCGCACGCATTCATGACCGGCGCGGATTTCGTGGATGAAAAAGTCACGCTGCCCCTGCGCTGGCTGCTCATCGTGGTGACGCTCGCGTCGCTGCCGCTGGTCTGGTCGCGCCGCTACAAGAACGCCATCACGCTGGTCGCCGGCTTCTTCTTTTTGCAGCTGATTCTCCCGCTCCTGGTCCACGCCGTCTATGTGCGGCCGAACGAAATCTCCATCGAGCGGCCGTACATTGAGCGCCACATTAACGCGACCTCCATCGCCTTCGGGCTGAATCGCAACTCTCAGGAACTGCCGTTCACCACTACCGGGCAGCAAACCGTGGACCGCGTGCAGGACGCCACGCTCCTGGATAACGTTCGCCTGTGGGATATTCGCGCCTACAACGCGACCATCACCCAGATTCAGGCGCTGCGCCCGTACTACACTTTTCCGGACACCGATGTGGATCGCTACTTTCCGAATGGCCGCATCAAGCAGGTGCTGCTGTCGCCGCGCGAGCTGGATGTGAACCAGCTTTCCGCCGAAGCCAGCCAGAGCTGGATCAATCCGCACTTCATCTACACGCACGGAATCGGCGTGGTCCTTTCCGAAGTCAACAAGATCACTGCCGACGGCCTTCCGGTTCTGCTCATTGAGAACGCGCCGCCCGAGATTCACACCCCGGGATTTCAACTCACCCGCCCGGAAATTTATTACGGAGAAAAAACGCAGGACCCGGTCTTCGTGCACACCGCCCGCGAGGAATTCGACTATCCCTCCGGCGACCAGAACAAATATGCAACCTATGCGGGCAGCGGCGGTTTTCCGGTCGGTTCGATGCTGATGAAGGCGGCCGCGGCCATTTCCGAAGGCGAGCCCAACATTCTTTTCACCAGCTACCTGACCGGCGAAAGCCGCATGATGATTCACCGCAACGTGCAGGAACGCCTGCAGTATCTCGCCGGCTTTCTGACCTGGGATCAGGACCCTTACCTGGTGATCACCGACGACGGCCGCCTGGTCTGGATGGTCGACGGCTACACCACTTCGCTTTCGCATCCGTATTCCGCGACGCTGCCGGTGGCCGGCGTGCCCGATGGCGCCAACTACATTCGCAACGCGGTGAAGGCCACGGTCGACGCCTACTCCGGAAAAATTTCGCTTTACGTTTTCGACCCGGACGATCCGATCATTCAGGCCTACCAGCATCTGTTTCCAAAATTGTTTCAGGCCGAGTCCGAAATGCCCGCCGATCTGCGCCGCCACGCCCGCTATCCCGAAGCCATGTTTCAAGCCCAGGCCGAAGCCTACCGCACCTTTCACATGCGCGACCCGCAGGTCTTTTACAACAAGGAAGACATTTGGGACATCGCCCACAATCTTTTTGGGCAGTCCACGCAGCCGGAAAATGTCCAGCCCATGTATGTAGTGGCCACTCTGCCTGGAGAGAAGACGCCCGAGTTTCTGCTGATCCTGCCATTTACCCCGCGCGGCAAGG
>Ga0070735_10000683_pt1 | contig 35244 bp, 38 predicted proteins | sample Coa_R1_FD_66443 | JGI IMG/M metagenome (GOLD analysis project Ga0070735, IMG submission 66443) | Surface soil microbial communities from Centralia Pennsylvania, which are recovering from an underground coalmine fire - Coalmine... | ecosystem: Environmental > Terrestrial > Soil > Unclassified ...
CACGTCCCCACCTCGCAGCAGTCGGGCCACCTCCTCCTCGCAGGGATTTGGTGACCCAGATTCAGTCGGGGTGGGGAATTTTACTCCGGCTCTTTGAGGAGTCTAGCACCGGTCGTGACAGCCCATCCCGTCGCCTTCCCGGCCCATCGGCCATCTGACCCAGTTCAACCAGCGTTGGGGCCTGGCGGTCGAGAGCCCCATGAAAGCGCGCGGGTCCTTCGTGTGTTGAGTCGTTGGAGAAGCCGACGCCCCGAAGCCACGCGGGGCCGGGAAAAGGATATCGAACTCCGGCGCCACGCACTGGCGCAATGTCCGCGATGGCCGTTCGGGTGGTCGAGCAATAGCTGCGGTCCTACCACTCCTAAACGAGGATCGAAGTCCCACGAACGACCCCTTCGCATAACCTCGAGCCGATCGGTGCCACCGTCGTGGACGGGCGTGCCGGCGCTGTGTCTGGGCGAGGGACCGTGATGCGGGGAGAGACAACCCCGCGCACCTCAAAGGCCCGTCGTCAACGGACTGAGGATCCAATGCTCCCGGTCCAAGGGCACAGGGAGGAGGCTGTGGAGCCATCCCGGGAACAACTTGAGCACTTAGTGAACCACATCCGCGAGGTCTTCTTCGTTAGCACACCTGAGCCCGTCCGTGTCACATACGTCAGCCCGGCCTACGAGGAGATCTGGGGCAGACCCCGTGAGGAAGTGTACCGACGGCCGGCGGCATGGATCGAGTCGATCCATCCAGAGGATCGCGAACGGGCCATCGACGTCTTTACCGCCTCGCAGCGGGGCGAACCGACTCGAATGGAGTACCGGATCGTGCGACCGGACGGTTCCACGCGCTGGATCAGCAACCGTACGTTTCCAGTCCACGATTCTGCCGGCAAGTTCACTGAAGTCGTCGGTGTCGCCGAGGATATCACCGACTACAAGCGCGTCGAGCAGACCTTGCGGGAGAGCTTGGAGCAGACGCAACAGGTTCAGGAGCAGCTCGCTATCGACGTTCCAGAGCGTACGCAAGCGGAGGCGCGACTGAGAGCGCTCAACGACATCATGGCCGCCGCAGCCGGCGCGGCGGACCTGCGGACGTTTCTCGGGACGCTGCTCGATCGGGCGCTGACGGTCCTGGAAGGTGAGCGCGGTGGTATCTGGCTTGGCACGAATCCCGACAGACACGTGACGCGAAACATGGCGCCGGAGCTGAGCACAGAGGTGGTCGCCACGGCGTCCGCTGCCGGATTGGATTTCACTCGGGTCGTCGCGGTGGAGGACTGGGACACTCTCACAGGCCCAACTGCGGAGGCGCTCAGGCCCGTGCTACAGCGCGCCGGCGCAGCCGGGGCTTCGTTGACCGGGCCGATACTCCTGGGCGGTCGTATGATCGGTGGGTTCGCGATCGCAACATCGCGGCCACGGCGTTGGTCGTCGCAGGAGATCCAGTTGGTCGAGGCGATCGGTAAGCAGGTCGGGGCCGTTGCGGAGCGCCTGCGCCTGTTGGACGAGGTACGCGTTCACGCGCACAACATGGAGGCCCTTCATAGTGTAGGTGTGGCTCTCCGCGGGGTCGATCGTCTCGACGACGTGTACGCAATCATCGTGGAGCAGGCGATGGCGCTGCTGCACGGCGATCACGCCGCCCTCGTGCTCATTGAACCGGATGACGTCAACTTTCGATGTGCATGCGTCCGGGGGATCGCAACCATACCGCAAGGCGCGGTGTTCCCTGTCGCAGGGAGTCTCTCCGGAATGGCTATCCACCAGGGTGGCGTCTTTCTTACACCCGATCTGTCCGCGGAACCCCCATCGGTAGCCGGCGCCTCGCCCGGGAGTGGCCTCATGGGTCCGTGTATTTCGGTTCCGATGCGGGAAGGCGATCGGGTAATCGGCGCGCTCATCATCGCTCGGCAGCGCGGGGCCCAGTATGGTCCATTCACCCCCCAAGCGGTGGGAGTCGTCACGACACTTGCGGACCTGGCGAGCCACGCCATCCATCGTACGCAACTGGCCCATCAGATCGCCCAGGAACTCGCACATGTCCGCACGCTGCACGAGAGCGCCCAACGCATGGTCGAGACCTTGGATCTTCAGCGGCTCGCGGACGAAGCGGTCGCACTGTGCGTGGGGGCGCTTGGTGTGACCTTCGCCTGGACCGCGAAGTTTGACGACTCTGGTGTGCCACGGGGTCTCGCGTGTTTCCCTGCCAATACCGACATCCCCGTATCCGTGCCAGCCGGCTGGGCCGGGTCGGAGATCGAGACACGTGTCAAGGAACGATTCGCCACCGGAGATCCGTTTGTGGTGCCCGATTTCAATGCCACTGCCGCGCCGCCGGTCCCATGGATGCCAGCGCTTCGGGCGCTGGGGCTTCAGACCGTGGCGGCGCTCCCCCTGGCCGGCCGGAATGGGCTCTTTGGGCTACTGGCGTTGTATTCTGACCGTGCGGGGTTCTTCACGCCCGAGCGCGTGGCGTTCTTCCGAGCGTATACCCACCAGTTGGGGGCATTTTTGGAGAACGCTCGCCTGTATCACGAGACCGTCCACCGATCGGCGCAGCTTCAGGCGCTTCGGGAGATTGACCAAGCGATCACCGGGAGCCTGGACCTCGGTCTCAGTCTCAACGTGGTGCTCGCCAGCACCATGGCGCAACTCCAAGCGGATGCCGCGTGTGTACTGCTGTTCAACCCGCACTTGCAAGTGCTCGAGTACGCGGCAGAGCATGGATTCCGCACGGCCGTCCTGCGGAACATGCGCGCCTACGATACGACGCTGGCGGGCTGGGCGCATGCACTGGAACTGCGAGATAAGGAAACAGAGGGTCACACGCAACGTGTAGCTGAGACGGCCGTACGTCTGGCGACCAAGTTGGGCATTCCGGACACCGAGCTGGTGCACATCCGCCGCGGTGCACTGCTGCATGATATCGGGAAGATGGCGATCTCGGATACGCTGCTCCTCAAGCCCGGCCCGCTGACGAGCGAGGAGCGGGCGACGATGGAGCTCCACCCCGAGCACGCCTACCACCTACTGGCGCCAATCCAGTTCCTACGCCAGGCGCTGGACATCCCATACTGCCACCATGAGAAATGGGATGGAACCGGATATCCGCGTGGGCTCAAAGGGATGGATATTCCATTGGCGGCCCGGATCTTCGCCGTGGTGGACGTGTGGGACGCACTTACATCGAAGCGCCCGTATCGAGCCGCGTGGAGCACCGAGCGGGCTCGAAAGCATATCGCAGAACGCGCAGGCACGCATTTCGATCCGGACATCGTGACAGCGTTCCTGGAGATGCTGGAGGAACACGAGGCGCCTGCCCGTGGGCATCGTACAGGGCGTCACTAGGATCGGAACAGCGAGGACGTCGTGCGACGCCCGTCCCCTTGGCGGAGCCAGTCCGACGTCTTGCTGAGAGGCTTGGGGTTACCGCGTCCCCGCGAGGTGTGAGGGGTGATGTGGTCGTATCGTCCCCGCAGGGACCTACGAGTCTAGAACTTCGTCAAGAACTTTGCCAACGCGGACCGGACGGCTCAATGTCTGCGGCGAGGGAGTCGCGCGTGTTGTCCTTCAACCCGCGATACTCGTTCCAAGTCGTGAGCACGTGTTTGCGTGTGCGCGCACCTTGAAGCCGCCGGAGCAACTCTGCGGCATAGTGTGGTCGTCGATAGTACAGCACGCTGTATAATGAGTACAACCACTCTCGAAATCTTTCGTGGGCTGTTGCGAGAGCGGCGTCTTCGGATACGTCCTCAATAGACTCTCTCAGGTGGTCACCTATTTGAAGCATTCTCACGAGTTGTCGAGGTAGGCGGTGACGGTGAAGTCCATACTGGAGCGCAAGAATCACTAGCCCGCCCAGACTCAATAGACCAGATAACCAAAAGTGCCCGAGTTCTCCGCCGAGGCTTTGCGGGTGCGCGAACACGCTCTGCCCAATGTATCGAAAAGCCAGTGACGCAAGCAGCAACGCGACGGCGACGATTCCCCACGGGTCCAGTTCGGGCAGGATCGCGATGTGCATGTCGATCCGCTGGGCCAGGAACTCGCGGCGGCGGCGGCTAACGGTTTGCTCACGAAGACGGGGTCGGCGGGATCGTGGCGATCGTTCAGAAACGTGGGTAAATATGGTGGAGCTGGAGGGAATTGAACCCTCGACCTCCTCTACGCCAAAGAGGCGCTCTCCCGCTGAGCTACAGCCCCACGTGATCCAACGCCGACGCCGTGCGGAACCTCCGTATTATATCGGACGGTGAGCCCCAGGTCCATATCGGATTCGGCGGCGGTTCGACGTCAGGCTCGCGCGTCCGGCTAGCGTTCGACGACCGGCGCGTCCCCCCAAAGCCGCTCGAGGTTGTAGAACTCTCGCTCGCGCGGCTCAAAAATATGGACGACGACGTCGCCGAAGTCAAGCAGCACCCAGCGCCCGTCGCGCCGGCCCTCCGCGCGGCGGGCGCGTTCGCCGGCGGCTTCGAGCGCCTCCTCGACCGCCTCGGTGATCGCCTTGATCTGCACCCGGTTGCTCCCGCTCCCGATCACGAAGAAGTCGGTCACCGGGCTGTGCTCCTGAAGATCAAGGACAAGAACGTCGCCCGCCAGCTTGGACTCGGCGGCGTCGGCCGCCAACAGCGCCTTTCGTCTTGCCTCCACTACCCGGCCCCCTTGGGGAGCGACGCGGGCGCTTCCACGTAGAGGTTGTGCTTCGCGATGTACTGCTCGACGGCTTCGGGCACGAGATAGGTGATCGGTCGGCCTTCGCGCACGCGGGCCCGGATGTCGGTGCTGCTGATCGCCATCGCCGGGATCTCCATCGTATGGATGTTGTGGAGATGCGGCCGGACGTGATGGTGGCTCGCCGACACCTGGGCGGGATCGAGGTAGTAGCCGGGGCGACTCGCGCCGATAAACCGGCACAATCGGAGCAACTGCTCCGCGTCCCGCCACTCACCGCGCAGGATCTGCCCGAGCGCGTCCGCGCCGGTGATGTAGTACAGTTCGTCGCTGGGGTGTTCGCGCCCGAGCTCGCGGATCGTGTCGATGGTGTAGGATGGTCCCGGCCGATCGATCTCCATGCGCGAGACCAAGAACCGCGGATTCGTGACGGTCGCGAGAAACGTCATGAGATACCGGTGCTCGGGTCCCGACACGTCGTGCGGGTCCTTGTGCGGAGGATGGCGGTTCGGCACAAAGATCACGAGGTCGAGCCCGAACTGCCACCGAGCCTCCCCCGCCGTGACCAAGTGTCCATAGTGCACGGGATCAAACGTCCCGCCCATGACCCCGACTCTGCTCACACGCACCTCTCACGTTCGTCGCCCGACATGCACCGACTCACGTCGCCGCGCCAGGTCCGGGGGGCGTGTTCTCGGCGACGCCCGCGGCTTCCTCCGCCCCGCGCGGCGGTGCGGCCTGGAGCCGCGACCGCACCGCGCGCAACAGCGCCGGCACACCTTCGCCGGTTGCGGCCGAGATCGAGACGACCTCGCGGCCCCGCGCCGCCATCGTCGCGGCGAATCGCTCCCACCGACCGCGCGCGTCCGGCAGATCCATCTTGTTGCCGGCCACGATCACCGGCCGCGTGGTCAGCTCGGGAGCGTGCAGCGCGAGTTCGCGCTCCACCGTCGCCACCGCGGCGTCGGGATCCGACCCGCTCAGATCCACCACGTGCACCAGCACGCGCGTGCGCGCGATGTGCCGCAGAAACTCGTGGCCGAGTCCCGCGCCTCGATGCGCACCCTCGATCAGCCCGGGGATGTCGGCGACAACGATGCCCGGTGCATCGGGCAGCGGTACGACCCCGAGCACGGGCTCGGTCGTGGTAAACGGGTAGTCGGCCACTTTGGGGCGCGCGGCCGAGATCCGCACGAGCAACGACGATTTGCCGGCGTTGGGCAGGCCCACGAGGCCCACGTCTGCGAGCAGGCGAAGCTCCAGCAACAGCCACCGCTCCTCGCCCGGCGTCCCCGGTTCGGCCTCGCGCGGCGCGCGGCGAGTCGACGTGGCGAAGTGTGTGTTGCCGCGCCCCCCCCGGCCGCCGTGGGCCACGATCACCTCCTGCCCGGGGGCGACGAGGTCGGCGAGCCGGTCGCCAGTGGCTTCGTCGACCACGATCGTGCCGGGGGCCACCGGGATCACGAGATCGCGCCCGGACCGTCCGGCGCGCGCGCTGCCCTCCCCGTGGGCGCCGCGGCCGGCCTTGAAGAGCCGGCGGTACCGGAACGACAACAACGTGTTCAGGTCGGTGTCGGCCCGGAGTGCGACGCTCCCGCCGCGGCCGCCGTCGCCGCCCGACGGTCCCCCCTTCGGCACGAACTTCTCCCGGCGGAACGCCACGCAACCGTTGCCGCCGTCTCCGGCCTTGACGAAGATCCGTGCGCGGTCAATGAACATGGGAAGAGGACGCAAAAGGGCCCCGGGCTCGTGGAGCCCGGGGCCCGCGCCGAAGCACCCCGCTACGCGTCGCCTGGATACACCGATACCTGACGGCCGTCGCGGCCGCGTCGCTCGAACCGCACGACGCCAGACGCGAGCGCGAACAACGTGTCGTCGCGCCCCAGCCCGACGTTGCGGCCCGGCAGGTACCGTGTCCCGTGCTGCCGGACGAGCACCGAGCCCGCGGACACCGTCTCGCCGGCGAACCGCTTGATGCCCAAGCGCTGGGCGTTGCTGTCGCGCCCGTTCCGGGAACTGCTACCACCCTTCTTATGTGCCATCTCAGGCCCCCTGCCCGCTCGTGATCCGCTCGACCCGCACCCGGCTGCGGGGTTGCCGATGCCCAACGCGCCGCCGGTAGTGCTTCTTCGGCCGGAACTTCCCCACGAGGAGCTTCCGCGTCCGCGAGTGCCCGAGCACGGTGACCGTCACCCCGGCGCCTGACACCTCCGGCGTGCCGCACGTCACCGTGTCGCCGTCCACCAGCATCAACACGCGCCCGAGCGTGACCTCGGCCCCAGGATCCGCGGGCACGCGGTCCAACTCGACGACCTGCCCCGCCTCCACCCGCACCTGCTTGCCACCCACATCGATTACCGCATACATGTGACGCCCCCACGTGTTTGCAACCCAAAAATGGTAGCATGCGCTCTTTGGAGTGTCAACGACCCGGGGTTCTGCCCACCCCCGCAGGGTTGGGTTCGGCATGCTCCCTGCGCCCGTCCCGAGGCAGCGGACGCCCGACCGGCGGCGCCGGCGGCACTCCACCGGCTCCGCCCAGGCGGCGCCACAGGCGCACGAACCATCCTCCCCCCGCCGACGCAGGCTCGCCGACGGCCCGGAGCACGGAGGACTCACGCGGCTCGTCGTCCGGCAGATCCAGCCCCTCGCCGTGGATCGGGTCCAGCCAGAACACCGGCCCGAGTTTCGCGCCCTGCCCGTTTGCCTCCGCCCGCTCCATCGCCGCGGCGCTCTCACCTTGCGCCACGGCGATGCGATCGAGGTGCATCCCGGGACGCGACCGCACGACGATCGTCTTGCCGCTCTCGCGACCGAGCGCCCGCAGCCACTCCGCGTCCTCCTCGAGCACGGCCGCCACGTCGGGATGTACGTACGCCATCAGCACCTTCGCCCGCGACGTCGAGGCCGCACGGCGCAACTCCCGGCGGGCGCGCACCCCCGCGCTCTGAGGGGACAGCACCCGACCCCGCCCTTCACAGTACGGACAGGGCATCCGCATCAGCTCCTCGAGATCCTGGTAGACGCGCTTCCGGGTGATCTCGACGAGCCCGAGTTGCGTGAGATCGATCACGTGGACCTTCGTGCGATCGGCGCGAACGGCCTCGGCGAGCGCCGCGAGCACACGGCGTCGATGCTTCTCGGCATCCATGTCGATGAAGTCAACCAGGATGATCCCCCCGATGTCACGGAGGCGGATCTGCCGGGCGATCTCCTGCGCGGCCTCGAGATTTGTCTTGAGGATCGTGCTCGCCAGGTCGGTCTTCCCGACGTACTTGCCCGTGTTCACGTCGATCACGGTCGCGGCCTCGGTCCGATCGAAGACGAGGTACCCGCCGCTGCGCAACCACACCTTCCGGTGCAGCGCCCGCTCGATCTCGCGCTCCACACCGTAGGCGTCGAAGATCGGCTCCGGCCCCCCATGAAACTGCACGCGCTCACGCAGTTCCGGCGCGAACGAGCCCACCAGGTCGCGGACCCGTTCGAACTCGAGCGGGGAGTCCACGACGAACCGGTCGACCTCCCCGGTGAACAGATCACGCACCACACGGCGGATCAGGCCGTGGTCCTGGTAGAGCACGGCCGGCGCGCGGCTGGCCGCGGCGCGCTCGGTGACTTTCGACCACAACTGTAACAGGAAGCGGACGTCGTCGGCGAGGTCCCGCTCGTCGACGCCCTCGGCCGCCGTCCGGACGATCAGGCCCATCCCTTCCGGGCGCAGCCGCTCCCCGATCGCCCGCAGACGCTTGCGCTCCTGTTCGTTCTCGATGCGACGGCTGACCCCGATCCCCGTGACGGTCGGCATCAGCACGAGGTAGTGGCCCGGCAGCGCCACGTAGGTCGTCGCACGCGCGCCCTTGCTCCCCCGCGGCTCCTTGGTCACCTGCACGAGGATCTCCTGGCCCACCCGCAGCCGCTCGGCGATCGGACCCCGTCCGATCTGATCCTCGAGATCCTCGCCGCCCTGTCCGTGCGCCTCGATCCGGTTCGACCGTACGTCTGCGACGTGGAGGAAGGCGTTCCGCTCGAGGCCGATGTCCACGAACGCCGCCTCCATGCCGGGCAGCACGCTCGCCACCCGCCCCTTGTACACGTTTCCCGCGAGCGGGTCACCCCGCTCGAGCAAGACGCCGGTCAGCACGCCGTCCTCAAGCACGGCGACGCGCACCTCAAACGGGTCCACGTTCGCGAGAATCTCCTTAGCCATCCCGTCCAAACTCCTTTGCTGCTAGAACCGAATCTTCTGGTGGCGCATCCCGATATTGAGGAGAAGCGCGGTCGCCCACAGCATCGTCATGAGGGCACTGCCGCCATAACTGATGAACGGAAGCGGGATCCCGGTGATCGGCATGATCCCGACCGTCATCCCAACGTTCACGAACACGTGAAAGGCGACCATCGAGACGATCCCCGCCGCGGCGAGCGCCCCGAACCGGTCGCGGGCCACCGCCGCGGTCCGCACGCCGCGCCAGAGCCACACGAGGAACAGCGTCAAGAGGAGCAGCGCGCCGACGAACCCCAGTTCCTCGCCGACCACGGAGAAGATGAAGTCCGTGTGGTGCTCCGGGACGAACTGCAGCACGTTCTGCGTCCCGGCGAACAGCCCCTTGCCCCAGGTCATCCCGCTGCCGACGGCAATCTTCGATTGGATGATGCCATAGCCCGATCCGAGCGGGTCTAGCGAGGGGTCGAGGAACACCATGAGCCGCCGCCTCTGGTACTCCTTGAGCAGGTGCCAGAGCACCGGAAACAGCAGGCACGCGCCCGCCGAGAGCCCGGCGAGGTCCCGGCGGCGCGCGCCCCCCGCGTACAGCATCCCCGCGAAGATCGCGCCGTACACGAGCGCGGTCCCGAGGTCGGGCTGGCGGAAGATGAGGAACATCGGCAGCGCGACGTGCCCGAGAAACGGCAGCAGGTCGCGGATCGATCGGTACGGTCCGGGCCGGTCGGCCATGTGCTTCGCCAGCGTGATGACGATCGCGAGCTTCGCGATCTCCGACGGCTGGAACTGTCCCAGCGGTCCGAGGGGGATCCAGCGCTGCGCGCCGAGGCTGCTGCGGCCCACGACCAGCACCGCGGCGAGTATCCCGAGGTTCGCCACGTACAGCCAGCGCGACGCGGACGCGAGCGTGCGGTAGTCGACCGCTATCAGCACGATCCCGACGCCGACGCCGATGACGATGTGGAGCAACTGGCTGCGGGTGTACAGAAACGGATGCGGGGAGGATCGGGTGGTGCTGTACACCATGAGCAGTCCAAACGCGACGAGCGCCGCCGTCGTACCAATCAGGATCGGATCGAGGTTGCGCGCCAGGCGCCGAGTCCGCGCGGCGCGCGCGCTCACAGATCCCGGCGCGGTGACGGCGGCCGTGCCCACGGCACTCATGGCTTGGGGTCTCCGGCCGGCGGAGCGGCGGGCGTGAGACCGAACGCGGTTTCCAGCACGCGCTGCACAATGGGTCCGGCGAACTCGGCCCCGTAGCCCGCGTTCTCGACCATGGCGATGACCACCAGCGTCGGGTGGTCGGCCGGCGCGTAGCCAACGAACCACGCGTACGGCTTGCCGTGTGCGCTCTCCGCGGTCCCCGTTTTGCCCGCGACGGCGAGGCCAGGAATCTGAATCGAGGTGGCGGTTCCGCGCGTCACGACCGCGGACAACCCGGCCCGGAGGACGGACAGCGTCTGCGGGCTGAGCGGCACGTCGCCCGCCGGCGGCGGCGAGATCTTCTGAATGACCTGGCCCGACGGCGTACGAATTTCCACGGCGATGTGCGGGGTCACGAGCGTCCCGCCGTTCGCCACCGCGGCGATCATCCGGGCCGCCTGCATCGGTGTCACGAGCACATACCCCTGCCCCACCGCGGTGTTGAGCGTGTCCCCGGCGTACCACGGTTCACGGTAGACGCGGCGTTTCCACGCCGGATCGGGCACGACGCCGGCGATCTCGTCAGGTAGGTCGACGCCCGTGCGAGCGCCGAGCCCGTACAGGTGCGCGTACTCGGAAATGTGCTCGGGCCCGACCGACCGCGAGATCGTCCAGAACACCACGTTTGACGACACCGCGATCGCATTCAGGAAGTTCAGATGACCGAACGCTTCGTTTTGGTTGTCGTGGAAGATCCGCCCGCCGAGGTTGTAGTAGCCCGGATCGTAGAACTCGGTGTCGGCCGTCACGACGCCGAGCTGCAACGCCGCCGATGCGGTCACGATCTTGAACACCGACCCGGTCGGGTAGCCGGCCTGGACCGCGCGGTCGATCAACGGTTGGCGGGGGTCGCGCAACAACGCGCTCCAAGCCGCCGCGGGGATCCCCGCCGAGAACAAGTTCGGGTCGAGCGCGGGGTGACTCGCGAACGCCTCAACGGTACCGGTCGCGGGGTCCATCGCCACGACGGCGCCCGGCCGGTCTCCGAGCGCGGCCTCCGCGGCCTGCTGCATCGGCAGGTCGATTCCGAGCACCAGGGTGTCCCCCGGCACGGCCGGGATCGTCTGAAGCGTCCGCGACAACCGGCCCATCGCGTCGACCTCGGCGCGGAGCTCGCCGTTGCGCCCGCGGAGGTAGCGGTCGTAGACCCGTTCCACCCCCGCCTTGCCGATCAGTTCGCCGGGTTCGTATCCGTCGGCCCGCAACTGGCGGAGGTCGGCGTCGCTGATCTCGCCGAGATAGCCGAGCAGATGGCCGGCGAGATCGTGGTACAGGTACTCCCGCACGGGCTCGACCTCCACGAGGACGCCAGGCAGATCCATCCGGCTCTCCTCGACGGCGGCGACGACCGTCTTCGGCACGTCACGACGCAACCGCACGGGCTGGAACGGCTGGCCTCGCGACGCGGTGAACCGCTGCCAGACGTCCCCGGGATCGAGGCCCAGCAAGCGGGCGATCTCTGGGATCTCCTGCTGCGGATTGACGACCTCGGTGGGCATCAGCGCCACGGTGAACGCGGGACGGTTCGCGACGAGCGGCCGACCGGACCGGTCGACGATGAGCCCGCGCGGCGCGGCGAGTGTCGTGACGCGCAGACGGTTTTCCTCCGCGAGACGGGAGAAGTAGTCGCCCTGCACGACCTGCACCTGCCAGAGGCGGACGGCCAGCACGGCGAGGAGGCCGGCGACTACGGCGAACAGGACGACGAGGCGCCGCTCGAAGCTCTCGCGGTCCATCTAGCGATCCCCCCGGCGGTCCGGAGGCGCACACCACAACTTCGCCCCCGGACGGTTCGGGGCGGGATCGGGGACGACCGTCATGGCCCGGCGGGCGCTCACGCCCGTCCGGACGGTCCGGGGCACCCCCGGCAGGGTCCACCACGCCACACGGTGCCTCAACGTCGATAGACAGGTTCCGGCGCGGAGCTCGGGGTCGGTCACCGCGGTCGTTCGGAGAGCCGCTGCAACGCCCCGTCGAGCCGGCGGAGCCATTGGAAAACCGGAATTGCAATCATACCATTATAACATGCCGCCAGCGCCGTGACGCGAACCGCCTCCGTCAGGGGCACGTTGAGCACGCTCACCATGTGACCGGCGCCGATCCACACCGCATACCGCACGATGGTCAGCGTGAACGCGGCGATCGCGGGCAGCCAGAGGTCCTCCAGGTAAAGCCGCCCCTCGCCGAGCCCCGCCCCGAACCCGGCGCAGAGGTTGCCGAGCATTCCAAGCCCCAGCGGCACCCCGGTCACCACGTCCTGCATCAGCCCAGCGGCCGCGCCGGCGACGGCGCCCTCGATCGGGCCGTGCAGCAGGCCGACCGACACCACGAGGACGAGGAGCGGGTCGACGGCCGCGCCCCCGGGCCGGATATCGCTCAACCATGTGACTTCAAGCGCCAGCGCGGCGAGCGCCAGAATGCCGTAGGCGACGAACCGCGTCATCGCGCGACCTGTTCGCCACCTCGGACGACAATCAGCAACTCCTCCAGATGGGCGAGGTCGGCGGAGGGACGCACCAGCGCCTCCTGAAACATGTCGCCGGCGGCGTGGGTGACCCCGATCACAGTGCCGACGACGAGACTGCGCGGATAGATCTGTCCGAGCCCGGACGTGACGATCTGGTCTCCGGGCTGCACGTCCGCGTCGCGGGCGAGGTACTTCAGGTGCAGCACGGGGTAGCCCTGGCCCTCTACGACGCCGGCTTCGCGCGAACGGACCACGAGGACGCCGACGGCGCTCCGCGGATCCGGGAGGAGCAGTACGCGTGACCACGTCAGCCCGGTCTCGATCACGTGCCCCACCAAGCCGTCGCTGGTGACGACGGGATCGTTCCGCCGGACGCCCGTGAGCGTGCCGCGGTCGACGAGCACCGTGGAGAACCAGTCGCTCGGCTCGCGGCCGATCACCCGAGTCGCCACGGTCTGGTACGGCTGGTGCTCCTTGAAGCCGAGCAGCGCTCCGAGCCGCGCGTTCTCCTGCGCGGCCGGGCGGAGTCCGGCGTTCTCCTCGCGCAACTGCCCGACCTCGGCGCGGAGACGCGCGTTCTCGGTGCGCAGGGCCCCGATCTCATTCAGAAGCGACCACGCGCCGGACACCGCGCCGCCAATCCGCGACAGCACCGTGGCGGCCGGCGCAAGCGCGAACTCCACGGCCTCGCCCACCCACCCCACCCGGCGGCGGTCGGGCGTCCGCACCTGCTCGGTCAAGACGGCGAGCGCGACGACGCTCAGCGTCAAGAACACGATGAGCCGTCGGTGGCGGAGCAGCGCGGACGAGAACACGCTGTGGCCTACATCCGCTTGCTCGTGACCAGGACTTTCTTGAGCGTCTCGATCTCTTCGAGCGCGCGCCCGGTCCCGAGCACGACGCTGCTGAGGGGGTCGTCGGTGATCATCACCGGCATGCCGGTCTCCTCGCCGAGTAGCCGGTCGAGCCCGCGGAGCAGCGCGCCGCCTCCCGCCATGATGATACCGCGGTCCACGATGTCCGCGGCCAGTTCCGGCGGGGTTCGCTCCAAGGTCATCTTCACCGCCTCGACGATGGCCGCGATCGGCTCCGCCATCGCCTCGCGGATCTCCGTCCCGGTCATCCGCACCGTCCGCGGGAGTCCCGACACCAAATCCCGCCCCCGGACTTCGATCGACTGGTCCTCCTTCTGCGGGTACGCGGAGCCGATCTTGATCTTGATATCCTCGGACGTGCGCTCACCGATCAAAAGGTTGTACGCCTTCCGCGCGTATTGAATAATCGATTCGTCCATCTCGTCACCGGCGACCCGGATGCTGCGGGCGGTCACGATGCCGCCGAGCGCAATCACGGCGACCTCGGTCGTCCCGCCTCCGATATCGACGACCATGCTCCCCACCGGCTCCGACACGGGAAGCCCCGCGCCGATCGCGGCGGCCATCGGTTCCTCGATCAGGTACGCTTCCCGCGCGCCGGCTTGGAGCGTCGCGTCGATCACGGCGCGCTTCTCCACCTCGGTGACGCCACTCGGAATCCCAACGATCACCCGGGGCCGCAACAGACTCCGCCCCCGGAGGCCGCGCTTGATGAAGTACGACAGCATCGAGGCGGTCGTGTCGAAGTCGGCGATCACGCCGTCTCTGAGCGGGCGGGTCGCGATGATGTCTCCGGGCGTGCGGCCGATCATCTTCTTGGCCTCGTCGCCGACGGCCAGCACCTCGCCGCCGTCCACCCTCCGCGCGACCACGGACGGCTCCCGCAGCACGATCCCCTCCCGCCGCACGTACACCAGGGTGTTGGCGGTCCCGAGGTCCACTCCCATGTCGCGGGTGAACCGGCCGAACAAGCCGTTGAAGATCATTCCCTCACGCTCCTCTCGGGCCCCCCGCTGGCCCGGCCCCCCTCTTCCGCGGCGCGCGCGGCGCTCCCGGCGCCGGGTCGAACGGACCACCCCGCTCGCGGAGGCTCACGTACCGACCGTCCCCGACGATCAGGTGGTCCAGCACGGGAATCCCCATCAGCCGCCCGGCTCGGCACAGCCGCGCGGTCAGCGCCAGGTCGGATCGGCTCGGTGCCGGATCGCCCGATGGATGATTATGCACCAAAATCACCGCCGCAGCGCCTCCGCGGACGGCGGCCCGAAACACCTCCCGGGGATGGACCGGGGAGCTCGCCAACCCGCCCCGCGTCAGCTCCACCCGGTCGATCACCTCGTGCCGCGTATTGAGTAGCAGCACCCAACATTGCTCCGTCTCGCAGAACCGCAACGCGTCGACAACCAGCGCCGCCGCGTCGGCAGGTCGGCGCACGACCGGCCGCGTCCGCGGCGGCAGTGCCCGCAACCGGCGCCCCAACTCGAACGCAGCTAGGAGGTGGAGGGCTTTAACCTCGCCCACGCCGGGCGTCCTGCACAACTCGACCGGCGTGGCGCCGGCGAGGCGATCCAGCGTCCCATGGTTCCCCAAGAGGGCGGCCGCGACCTCCAGGGCACCGTGGTCGCGGAAACCCGTACGGAGAAGAACGGCGAGCAACTCCGCGCTGCTGAGCGCGCCGGCGCCGTGCCGCAGCAGCCGCTCACGAGGACGGATCTCCTCGGGGAGATCCACGATCCGGCGTCGTCGCTCACGCAGCGCAGCACCCGAGAGCCCGAGATCGCAGACCCCCGGCCGGCCCGTCACGACCGGCGAGCCCGCGCGATGGAACGACAACGGGGCAAGGTCGGCGTGTGAACGCGCGCCGCCCTCACCCCCTCAACCCCTACCCCCCGCGCTCATAGCGCGCGGAACAAGTAGATCGCGACGATTATACCAACCACGATCGCAACGTTCAATCGGACCGTCAGCCCGAGCGTGATCGTGAAGACACGGAGGTCCAGCGTGACGGGAGGGTCCACGCCAAACGCCACCGAGTGACCGATCGGCGCCAGATACGTAAACTGCCCGACGGCGTCGGCGAACACGCTGCCCAGCATGGCCCCCGCGATGATGATCACGACCAAGATCCACCACGGTTCGCGCGTCCGCTTGGCAACCGGTGCCACCCTTCACCCCCTCGCCCCACCCGACCGGCCAGCCCGACGACGGCCGACCGGCCGCCGTCGGGCAACGCAAAAGGGAGCGGCCCGCGACCGCTCCCCGGCCTCGCGTCCTCCACGCCCGAGGTCGCTTCGCCGCCCCCTCCGAGCCCGCGACCTCGCCGGTCAGCTCTTCTCCCCGGCGCTTTTGTCTGATGTCGACGACTTCGGGTCCTCGGGCTTCGTCGCGTCCTTAAACTCGCGCATGGCCTTCCCCACCGCTCCGCCGAGGCCCGCGAGCCGGCTCGGTCCAAACAGGAGGATGATGATCGCCAGCACGATGATTAGCTCCCAAAATTTCGGTCCCATAGCGCACCTCCGGCCTGATTATACACCATTTGAAAGAAGCGAGCGTGGCGCGCCCGGCGTTCCTCACGGCGGTTCGAGCCCAGCCGCCGGACCCGTGGCGCACGCTCGCAGAGGTACGAAGCGCCGCTACAGCATCGGATGCGCCGTGATGATCGCCCGCGCGATCTCCACGAGGCGCTTGTTCTCGCGCTGGCTCTGGATCTGCATCCGCCGGAATGCCTCCGCCTCGCTGATGCGCAGACGATCCATCAGGATCCCCTTGGCGCGCTCGATCACCTTGCGCGCCTCGAGCGCCTCGGACAGCGTGGCGACCTCCTTGCGCAGTTCCTGAAATTCGGCGAACCGTGTGCGCGCCGTCAGGATCGCCGGCAGCAGGTCCTCTTCGGCGACCGGCTTGACGAGGTACGCGAACACCCCGGCCGCGGCGGCGCGTTCGATCAGCGCCTGATCGGAGTAGGCGGTCAGCAGGATGATCGGCACCGATTGCGCGCTGCTGATCTGGCGCGCGGCTTCGATCCCATCCATCTCTGGCATCTTGATGTCCAGGACCACCAGGTCCGGCGCGGTCTCGCGCGCAAGCGCCACGGCCTCGCGCCCCGTCGTCGCCTCGCCGACGACCTCCATCCCCAGCGTGGTGAGCTGGGTGCGCAGGGCGATCAGGCGAATCGCCTCGTCGTCCGCGATCAGGATCCTGGGGCGGGGCATCATCGGCGGAATGCGACCTCCGCGATCGTCCCGCCGTCCACCCACATCCGGAGCCGTCCGCGCAGATCGCGGGAGACGAGGGTGCGCACAATGGACAGCCCGAGGGACTCGACCTGCTGGGGGTCCAGCTCGGCGGGCAGCCCCACGCCGTCGTCGCGCACGACTACCGTGACCTCGCCCCCGCGCTCGTGGAGCGTGATCAGCACCGCGCCCCGCGTACGCCCGACGAAGGCGTGCTCGATCGCGTTCGTCAGCAACTCGCCCAGCACCAGGGCGAGCGAGGTCGCCTGCTTGCTCGGCAACAAGACGGATGGGCCGTCCACGCGCACGTCGAGGTACGTCCCCGGCGCGCCGAGGTCGCGGCACACGGTCTCCGCGATCGCTTCGGCGAGCCGTCGGCCGTCGGCCTCGCCGATGTGGTCCAGCGACAGCAGGCGGTGGACCGTCGCGATGCTCTTCACCCGCGCCAGGCTGTCCCGCAGGCGGCTCGCGACCTCCGGCGATCCCGCCTCGCGCCCCTCGAGATAGAGCAGGTCGGCGAGGGTTTGGAGGTTGTTCTTGATGCGGTGGTGCATCTCTTGGAGCAGCGTCCGCAGCTGCTCGTTCCCGGCCACCAGTTCCTGTTCGCGCCGATGAATGACCCCCGCGCGCTCGTCGAGGTACGCCTGCCCGATCGCCAGCATCTCCAGATCGATCGCCTCGTTGATCCGGTCGGCGACGCGCATCACGTCCCAGGGGAACGCGAGCCACAGTCGCCGGCGCAGCATGCGCTGGATCTCCGCCAGGACGGCGAGCCGGAACAGGGCGAGCGCCTGCTGGATCTCCTCGAGCGAGAAGCCCCGCCGGAGTTGCTCTCCCGCGACCGCGCGCGCGGTCCGGAACACTGCGTCGCGGGCAAGCGCTTTCTCCTCCGCCGTCCACGCGCGCGCGACCTCCAGCACCACCCGCAACCCGTCGGCGCCCCACGCCGCGGTCTCGACGACGTCGTGGTACCGGGGCACGCGTCGGCGCAGCGACGCCTGCCACGCCGTGACGATCGTGTCACGCGCGCGGGCGAGGTGCGCGCTCGTCGTCTGCACCGCCACGCGGAACAGGACGTCGCGCAGCCGCTGCCACGGGCGGGCCGCGTCGTCCGCGCGGACGCCCGCCGGAGGAGAGGTCATCGTGACCGTCGCCGGGGCTCGACGCGTCATGGCGGGATTGCCTTAACGAGTCCGCACCGTGACGAACTCGACGAGCCCGTGCAGGCTCGAGCGGGCGGGCGAGTCGCGCAGGCGCCCAAGCGCCGCCGCGGCGCGGTCCGCGCGCGCGCGCGCGACATCCAGCGCGTAGTCCACGGCACCGCACCGAGCCAGAATCTCGCGGACATCCGCGGTGGGATCCTCCCGCGCGTCGCCGTTCGTCCGCGTCAACACCGCCTCCAGGTGCCGCCGATCCGCCTCCGGCGCGCGGAGCAGCGCGTGGATGATCGGCAGCGTCACCTTGCCGGTCTGGATGTCGCTGCCGATGGGTTTGCCGAGGCTCGACGCGCTCGCCGTCAGGTCCAGGGCGTCGTCGGTGATCTGAAATGCCATCCCCCACTCGAGGCCGAACGCCGCGAGCGCTGCGGCCTCGTCCTCGCCCGCGCCGGCGGTCATCGCTCCGCACCGGCACGCCGCGCTCATCAACTGGGCCGTCTTGCCCTCGATGATGTCGAAGTAGATCGTCTCGTCGGTGTGCGGCGTGTTGCCGTACTTGATCTGCTTGATCTCCGCCTGGCTCATCCGCACCGTGGCCCACGCCATCGCGGCGGCGAGATCGGCCTGCCGCAACCGCGCGAGCATGTGAAACGCCTTGCTGAACAAGTAGTCGCCCAACAACACGGCCACCTGATTGCCCCACACCGAGTTCACGGTCGCCTGGCCCCGGCGCAGGTCCGCGGTGTCGATGACGTCGTCGTGCACCAGCGACGCGACGTGGATCAGCTCGACGGCGCCGGCAATCTCGAGCCGCCCCACGCGGTCCGGCGGCCGCCGTTCGCCGCCGGCGCACGCGAGCGCGCTGAGGCAGACCAACGCCGGACGGACCATCTTGCCGTGGGTGCGCAGCACGTGCGCGACGAGGTCCCCGATAAACGGGTCGTCGCTCGTCAACTCCGCCCGCAGACGCCCGTCCAGCGCCTCGAGATCGCCCTGAACGGGCGAGTAGATTTGGCCGAGTTCCATCGGATGGTGTGTTCTCGCCGCCCGCCGGGTTTCCCTGGAGTGGCCGGCGCCCCGGAGCGCCCGGGTGCGGTGGCGCGCGGGCGCCTCGCGACCCTCCGGCTACACGTCCGCGACGACGCCGTAGAATGACACGAAGAACAGGAGGCCGAACAACAACAGCCAGAAGATCAGGTATCGCCAGTACACGACTGAGACGCTCGGCCCCTGCGACGCGCTCGACGAACGACGTTCCGCCATCACGCCCCCCCCTGCGCCGGCGCCGCGCCGCCGGGTGGTCCGCCGGCCGGGGCCGCCGGCCTCCTCGCCGGCGGGATCGCGGGACCGGGCATGCTCGCGATCCGCTGGCTGAACGCGCGGACGGCCTCGACAAACTCGGCCGCGGCGTGCTTGCCGTAAAACAGCGCCCCGATGCGCTCGGGATTGATCTTCTGCCGCTCCAACCGGCGCCGCAGCTGCTCGACCCGGTCCCCGATCAGGTTGTTGCCGAGCCGGTTGAAGCAGTCGCCAAGCGGGCACCCGCAGACGAACGCCCCGTCGGCGCCGTTTCGCAGCGCGAACTCCAGCCACGCCGGCCGCGTGAACCCGGAGCACGGGATCTTGATCAGGGTGACGTTCGGGAGGTCCCGCATCGTTCCGTCCTCGCGCGTCACCCCATCGGACGCAACCGACCAGTCGCAGAGGAACCCGACGATCTTGGGACCCCGGCCCGCGGCGGGCATGGGTTGTGGACGATCGGCTAGCTCCGGCATGCGCTCAGCACCTTCTCCTGAATATCCTTTTGGAGAAACCGCGGAAGTTCGAGCGCCTCGAACGGGCACGCCCCGACGCAGATCCCGCACTCGACGCATCGCGACTCGAGGATGACCGCCCGCAGCTTGCGCGCCTGCGCGGCTTTTGTCACGCCCGGATTGGGAGTCGGCACCATCACGATGGCGTTGTACGGGCAGTCGTAGTAGCACAGCTCGCACCCCGTGCAGTTCGCGTCGATCACCTGCGCGACGCCCGAGTCCTTGATGCCGAGCTCCTTACGGGTCTCGGGAAGCTGGTACGGGATATAGAGGCCGTACGCCACGATCACGACGGCGAGCGCGATCAGCACCAGCGGCGGCAGGAACCGCATGGCCCAGTACGGTGTCAGGAACAGCCAGTCGACCGCCAGATCGGTCGGCGTGTGCAGCGCCGACGCCGGCGCCTGGCTGCTGACCGGGATGAGCCCGGTCAGCAACAGCACGAACCCGAGCGCGAACAGGGTCCACACGGCGGGCGGCCACACCTTAGGATGGCGGATACGCGTGTAGTGCCACCAGAGGAAGACGTACAGGCCGACTGCGGGTCCGACGTGGAGGAACAGGATCCGGGGCAAGAGCAGGTTCGTCAGGCCTTCGCCGCCGAACAGCGCGTGGCGCAGCCACCCGCCGACGAGCGGCACCTGCCCGGCCGCGTTCGCGGTCATTGCCACGAGCGCCGCGCTACGCTGGTCCCAGACGAGCACGTAGCCCGTCACGCCGATGAACCCCGCGAAGAGGAGCAGCATCATACCGCTGATCCACGGTTCGTCCCGGGAGAACCGAAACCGCTCGGTGAACCAGTTGCGGAAGAAGTGCAGGAGGATCACGATCATGAACCCGTCGGCCGCGTACCGGTGGATGCCGCGGATGATCTGGCCGTACGGGACGTCGACCGTCAGGAACTGCACCGACGTGTAGGCTTGGTCGAACGACGGGGCGTAGTACAGGAACAGGAAGATGCCCGACAGGATCAGCACCGTGAGGAACAGGTTGGCGAGGCCGCCGGTGTAGTAGAGCGGGTTGAAGTCCTCCGGGTACACCCGCGCGACGACGGTGTCCAGCCGAAGCGTGGCGTCGAGCAACCGGCCGAGCAGCCGTCTATACACCCGTAAACCCTCCCTTGCGCAGGAACAACAGGATGAACGAGTACGCGAGCAGGATCACCCCGATCAAGCTCCCCCCCAACAGCGGGTGATTCGTGAGCTCGCCCCAGACGATCCCAACGATGCACACCAGGCTCACCAGCGACAGAATCGCGATCCACGTTCCGTAGATCGACGCCCGGTCGGCCATGCCGATCACCTCCCCCTACCCGGCCCGGCCGACGGGTGGGCGGCCGGCCACGTCGTGGCGTGGCGTCCCGCCGCGTCGCGCCGCGCCAGCACCCACTCGTACAGGCCCACCCGACGGCGCACCCGCCCGGCCGCGCGGTCCACCTCGTACAGTACGAACCCGAGCCACAGCATCACCACGACGAGGCCGGCCGCGAGGGCGACGACCGCCGCGGCGGCGTCGATCGTCGGCGCCGCACGCCACGCGCGCCACGCCGAGAGAAACTCGCTGAGCCCCAGCGTCGCCGCGGCGAGGAGCGCATAGAACAGGAGCTTGCGCCGCACGGCCTACGACGCCCCGGCGGGCCGCGCCGCCGGGCGTCCGCCGGTCCCCGCCGCGGCCGCGCGCCTGGCCCGGCCGCGGCGGTAGCTCAACTCCCACAGAAACGCCGCGAGCATCACGAGGACGGTGATGCCCCAGATGAACGGCGGATCCCGGGAGATCACGGCGATGTTCAGCATAATGAGCGCGCTGAACCCGATCCAGTACACGAGCGCGAGCACGCCGACGACGAAGAACAGCGGGCGCTGCGTCGGCAGCGTCTCCTTCGTGCGGTCGAGAAACGGCACGAGCATGCCGTACCCAATCAGCAGCGCTGGCGCGACGCCGGCCCACAACGGCGGCATGTATTTCACGACCTGGTACAGCGCGAGGAAGTACCAGTCCGAAAGCACGGGCAGCGGCGTTCGGTTGTTGTTCGCCCACTGGCCGAGGTCCGGCAGGTTGGTGAAGCTCACGAACGCGAGGAAACTCAGCACGAGCACGATCGCGAACGCCGAGAGATTGAGGTGGCGGCGGCGCGTCCGGTAGAAGAACGTCTCCGCCACGATCGCGAGGACGATCGAGATCCCGAAGTGGATCGCGTAGAACCGGGTCAGCGTGCCCTGGCCGAGCGCCGGCCCGCCAAGAAAGATGTACGCGGTCGCGTGGCCCAGGCCGAGGTTTCCGAGGATCGGGATCTCGTCGTAGTATGTCGGCACGGTCAAGATCACCTTCGCCGCCCAGAACGCCCGCTGGTTCCACTCCAGCGTGTACCCGGTGACGCCCGAGATCATCGCCAGCACGAGCGACGCGAACAGGATCATCCACGTGAGCTCGCCCGGCTTCTTGTACTCGCCGGCGAAGTACATGCGGTAGATCCGCAGCGTGATGCACGTGATCAGCATGTCACCGCCGTATTTGTGGAGCCCGCGCACCAGCCAGCCGAAGGGGATGTCGTAGGTGATGTGCTCGATCGAGCGGTACGCGCCGGTCGTCGTCGGGATGTACCACAGCATCAGCACGACCCCGGAGACGATCACGACCATCCACGACAACCAGACCAGGCTCCCCAGAATGTACAGGGGGTTGTCCTGGCGCGCCGTCTTCGTTTCGTCGAAGAGGTCCAGGTGCTGCTTGCGGTCCTGGAACCATTCCTTCAGGTTTGCGAGTACCGCCTCCACCGCTTACCTCCAACCTCCCGCCGTGGGCCCGCTGGGCCGCCCGCCGCCTACGCGCCTTGCGGCGCCGCCGGGTCCGTGGGCCGGCACTGCGCGATCGCCCCCACCTCGGCCCCGGTGACGACGATGTCGTCCCCGCGAATCTCGAACTTGAAGTAGCGTGCGCCCCGTGGCGCCGGACCGGAGATCACGTTTCCGGGGTTGTCGGGGTACTCGGGATCGTAAATACTGAAGTGACACGGACACGCCATCAGCGCGTGCTGTTCCCAGTTGGGCGGCGTAAAGCCGCCGTACCCGGCCGAGACCTCGTGGTAGTCGGACACGTAGTTGTAGATGCACCCGAGATGCGGGCAAATGCGGGAGAACAGCACGATGTCGGTCTCCCCGTTGAAGCCGACGAAGCCCTCACTGTTCACGAACTTCACCTTCTTCGGGAGCCGGACCGCCACGCCGGGAACGTTGCTGGCCTCCTCCCCGTCCGGTGTGTACTGGACGAACTTCTGCACGTAGGTGAAGTAGAAGGAGTCCCACGGCTTCGCGAGCTGGGAGACCTTCCCAATCACCTGAGCGCCACCCTGCGGCAGGTCGGGCGCGATCGTGAAGATGCCCCAGGGCTTGTCGTTCGGCTTCAGGTACCGGAACAGCGGCGAGAGGATCGCGACGAGGCCCCCGATCACCGGGATCGCCGTCAGCGCCTTGAGCACGCTCCGCCTGTCGAATTTCATCCGATCCGCTCCCCCTGCGTCACGTCCCGCCGCTTGTCCCTACTTGATCGGCGGGTGCTTGTAGAAGAAGGTGTAGACGTAGTCCACGAGGTTGTTGACCTCGGCCGTGCTCAGCTTGCCCCGATAGCTCGGCATCGGTCCGCCGCCGTCGAGGATCGCGTTCGTGAGGTCCGCCCCGTTGCGCTGCACCATGTAGTTGATGTCGGTAAAGATACCCGGCCCTTCGTTGCGCGACCACGACCAGATCTGCGCCGCCATCTCCTGGCGGCGCGGGCCCTTGCCGTCGCCGTTGACGCCGTGGCACTGCGCGCACTGCGCTTCGTACAGACGCTTGCCCGCGCTCAACCCCTCGGGCGTGGTCCGGAACATCATCTCGTACACGTTCGCGTCCCACCGCTCAGCGTTCGTCAGTGTCTGCTGCTTGTTGGCGCCGAACGAGGCCTCGGGCCCGAACGCCGGCATCGCGGTGTACGCCCGCCCATCCGTGACGGTCTGGAACATGATCGCCGGGGTGATTACGCTCTCCAAATCGCGGTTGTGGAAATCGGCGGGCTTGCTCGGCACCGTCGGGCGGTGGATCGTGATCCCGAACAAGCCGACCACCAGCGCCAGTACGTCGTGTTGGGGCTCGACGAGCGTCGGCGCCATCGGCCCGTTGCCGTGCCCGTCCATCCCGTGGCACACCGCGCAGTTCTGCCCGTACACCTGCTTGCCCGTGATCGCGTCCGGCACGATCGGCCGGTCGTTCTCGTCCGCCACGAGCGGCGTCTCGACATTCTCCGCCGGCGGGAGGGTCATGGGCGTCCGGGTGCCCTGAAGTCCGGTCCGGGGTTGGCAACCGGCGACCACGACCGCGGCCGCGATCACCAGCAACAAGGCAGCCGGACGCGTCCGGCCGAACCCTCTCAGCATGCAGGCCCTCTCTTCCACGCCCATGGGCGCAGGCTGTATACGGCAACACAGAACCACGCCGTCGTGGCCTCACGCGACCGGCGCGGCTCCAGGTAAAAACGCACGCGGGACTCTCTGGTTCCACGGCGTCCTGATTCTCTCCTTCCCGCTGGGCGGGACGGCTCCCTGCGCGCCGCAGGCTGTGACGCGGTTCCAAGGCGGTTCGGGGCGCGCCTCACGTCGCCGCGACCGGACGGCGCGCGAGCGCGACCGCGACGCCCGCGAGCAGCAGCACGGCGAGCACCGACGCGGCCGCGATCGGCCAGCGATCGTCTGACGCGGGCAGCCCGTCGAGCGTGATTGTGAGCTGCCCGCCGGCCGGCACCGGGCCAGCCGACCAGCGCGCGAAGCGCCGGCCCGCGTCCGTCACCTCGGCCCCGGCGCGAAACCCCGGCCCGGAGAGCCGCACCGACGGATCGCCCACCAGCACCTCGACGTCGGTCGCACCGTACGGCAGCACCCAGGGCCAGGCGAACCGGCGGGTGCGCGGCTCCAGGCCGAACGCGTACCCGACCTGCATCGCGCCCGGCAGCACCGGGATCGTGTCCGTGATGGCGCGATCGGTGAGCCGGGGGGCGCGCCAGCCTCCGATGAACTCGACCGCCTCCGCGCCACGCGGCAACGGAAACACGAGCGGATCGTCCTCGGTGACGAGGACCGCGCGGTCGCTACCGTTCACGAGGCGCTGGACCACGCTGACGCGCACCGCCCCGCGCACCGTGTCCACGACCGCGAACATCACGGTGCCGCGGACGATCGTGCGGTCACGCGTGGACTCGTACACAGCGAGCTCAACTGTGCGCGTCGGCGCGGCAGGCGTCAGGAGCACGCGCGTCTCATACGGCACGCCGCCGTACGCGGTCCGCACAAGAAACACGCGCACGCCGCCGACCGGCAGCGCCCGGAACGAGAATCGGCCGGCGTTGTCGGTGACCGTCCGCCGCTCCGAGGACGAGCCGCGCTCCACGATCTCGAGGCTCACCGGCTGGCTGCCGAGCGGGTGCACCGGGGGGGTGTGCTGCACGACCGCGCCCTGGATCCCTCCGATGGGGCCCGCCTCGGGGGCGACCGCGCCGGACGGCGCCGCGGCCCCCGAAGGGACCCACAGCGACGCCGCGACGCACAGAAGGAGGGCCGTTCCGGCCCCCCTTCGTGAAGGACGCAGCGACGCGCGCGCGTCTGGCACCCTGCGCCTCAGGTCGGCCGCTCCGCTCCGGCAGGCGCCGCGCGGTCCGCGGCAAGCGCATCGAGGCGGCGCAGCACGGCGACCGCCTCGGCCTGATACCGCGCGCGGAGCGCGGCGTAGTCCGCCTCGTCCAGCTTGCCGGTGTCGCGATCGAGCTCGATTTCCCGCAGCGCCCGATACGCCGCCTCGCGCGCGTGCAACAACCGGTCGCGCTCGGCCTCCCACGCCGGCGCGGCCGCGGGCCGCCACAGCGGCGCCAGGACGAACGCCGCCGCCGCGCACGCCAGGACGACGAGCGCCACCCCCAGCGTCACTCGCCGGCGCTCCACGCGCCGCGGAACGCCGGCGCGCCCTCCGGGACCGCGCGCCGCTCCGGGATCATCGCGATGACGGCCCCGAGCGTCACCACCAGCCCGCCCGCCCACATCCACGAGACCAGCGGGTTGACGAGCAGCCGCAGCGTCGCCCGGCCGTCCTGGGTCCATCCGGCGAGAATCACGTACAGGTCGTCGCGCGGGGTACTGCGGAGCGCGACGTCGGTCGTGGCGTCGCCCGCGAGATAGAGGCTTCGCCGCGCCGCGAACGGCCCGAGATCGCGGGTCCCCTCGAAGACGCGCAGCGCCGCGGCGATCACGAGCGCGCCGGCCCGGGTGGACTGCGACAGACCGTCGAACCGCACCCGGTACTCGCCGACGGCCGCCGTCTCGCCGGGCGCCAGCGTCGCGACGCGTTGCGTCGAGAACACCGAGGACCCCGTGACCCCGCAGAACAACAGTAGGATCCCGAGGTGCACGATGTATCCGCCGTAGCGGCGCCGGTTGTGCGCGACGAGCGCCACGAGCGCGCGCACCGGGCCCTCGGCGCGGTGGGCGCGCCGCACGCGGACGCCCCGCACCCCCTCCGCCGCGACCGTCGCCGCGACGAACCCGCACAGCACGAACGCCAACACCGCCCCGGGGGCGCGCACGCCCGCGGCGAGGAGCACGACCCCGAGCACGACCCCGGCTGCCGCGGGGAGCTGAATGTTGCGCCGCAGGGTGTCCGCGGACGCACGCCGCCACGCGATCAGCGGCCCGATCCCCATCAGCACGAGGAGACCGAACGCGATCGGCACGACGATGTGGTCGAAGAACGGCGGGCCCACGTTGATCGCCCGGCCCGTCAGCACGGCCGACACGATCGGGAACACCGTCCCGAGGAACACCGAGAACGCGACGGCGAGGAACAGCACATTGTTCAACAGGAACGCGCTCTCGCGCGACAGCGTCGCGTCCAGCTCGTTCCGGCTGCGCAGCTCGTCCCACCGCCACGCGGCGAGGCCGAACGCGACCAGCAGCGCCAGCGCCAGGAACCCCAGGAAGAACGCGCCGAGCGGAGACTGGGTGAACGAGTGGATGCTGCTCAGCACGCCGCTGCGCGTCAGGAACGTCCCGAAGATCGACAGCCCGAACGCGAGGATGACGAGCACCACGTTCCACCGCGTCAGCATCTCGCGGCGCTCCTGAATCATCACCGAGTGGAGAAACGCCGTCGCCACGAGCCACGGCATCAGGGCGGCGTTCTCGACCGGGTCCCACGCCCAGTACCCGCCCCACCCCAGCACGACATACGACCACTTGGCCCCGAACATCAGGCCCATGGTCAGGCAGTACCACGCCCACAGCATCCACCGCCGCGCCAGCAGCACGCCCGCGTCCCCCGACGGCCCCGAGAGGAGCGCCGCGATCACGATCGCGAACGGCACGGTCAGCCCCACGAACCCCAGGTAGAGGGTCGGCGGGTGAATCGCCATCCACGGGTTCAGCAGCAGCGGGTTCATGCCGCGGCCGTCGGCCGGCGGGAACGACGACGTCGCAAACGGCGGCGTGATGAACGCCAGCATGAACAGGAAGAACACCGAAACGCCGGCGCACACGGCGACCAGCCCCGGCAGCAGCGGCGGCCGCTGCCGCCCGACGCTCCGCAGCGCCAGCAGCGTGTACCCGGAGAGCAGCAACGCCCACAACAGGAGCGAGCCCTCCATCCCGCCCCAAAACGACGTCAGGTCGTAGAAGAACGGCTGGGCGTCGCTGACGTGCGACACGACGTACTGAAACGCGTAGTCGCGCGTGCCGAGCGCCGTCCACAGCACTGCGGCCGCCACGCCTTCGAGGGCGGCAACCGCGACGAGCGCGCGGGACGCGCTCCGGACGATTTCCGGGCGACGGGCGCGCGCGCCGAGCGCCGCCGCGACCATCGCGTACAGCGCGAGGACCAGCGCGCCGAGCAGCGAAAACCGGCCGAGGTCAGCCACGGGTCGCGGCCGCGGTCATTGCGGCGTCTTCGGATCCGCCGGATTGTACTTCGTCGGACATTTCGCGAGCAGGGTGGTGGCGTCGAACGTCCCGCTGCGGTCGAGGCTCCCTTCCACAACCACCTGGCGGCCCTCCGCGAAGATATCCGGCACCACGCCGGCGTAGGTCACGGGCAGCGCGTGTTGCCCGTCCGTGACCACAAATCGCAGGTGCCGGTGCGCCGCGTCCCACCGGATCGTGCCGGGCGCCACGGTACCGCCGAGCCGCACGCGGTCCGTCGCCGTGCCCGGCGCGCGCTGCTCGAGTTCGCCGACCGTGACCCAATACGTGGCTCCCTGCTGGATGCCCCCGTACACGAGATACGCGAGCGACAGCACAATCGCCACGGCGCCCGTTACGAACACGACCGTGCGCCGCACGCCGTGTTTCATGCCGCCCCGCCCACGGACGCCCCCACCTGCGAGGCCGCGCCCGGCGCCTGCGCGCTCATCCGCGCAGCCCGGTTCCGTGCGAGGACGCGCCCGCCCGCGGCGGGGTACCGCCTGAGCGCGACCGTTCGATCAGCTCCCCAAGCTCCCGTTCGAGCCGCCGGCTCCGCTGCACGAGCCCGTACACATAGATGAACAGCCCGATCCACACGACCGCAAACGCCCAGAACAGGTACGTCATGCGCTCACGCGCCTTCGTCGGCGAACGCCTGCAGCCGAGTTTCGAGCATGCCGAGCCGGATCCGCGCACGCACGAGCACCACGTAGAAGAGGCTCCACGCCGCCAGGCCGGCGAGCAGCGCCCACGCCATCGACGGGGCGAGCCCGACGCTGTGCGTGGTGAAGATCACGGGGCTGAGCGCGCGCAGGTAGCGCGCCGACAGCCAGACGAGCGGCACGTCCACGAACCCGACGATCGCGAACACGGCCGCAAACCGAGCCTGCCGTGGGTCGTCGCCGGCGGCCGCGCGCAGCACGAGATAGCCGGTGTAGATCAGCCACAGAATGAGGTACGTCACGAGCTGCGGGTCCCACGTCCACCACGTCCCCCACACCGGGCGTGCCCACAGGGATCCCGTGATGATCACCAACGTCGCAAACAGGACGCCGATCTCCGCCGCGGACGCGCTTGCCACGTCCCACTCCCGCCGGCCGGTTCGCAGGTAGCGCACCCCAGCCCAGCACGCGTGGCCGAACGCGACGAAGCCCACCCACGCGAGCGGCAGGTGCACGTAGAAGATGCGCTGGATGTCCCCCATCACCGCTTCGCGCTGAGCGTACACGAACGCGCCGTAGAGGGCGAGCAGCATCGTCGCGAAGCAGGCCCAGCCGAGCAGGCCGTCCGCGGAACGGGGCACTCGTCCGTGTGTCATCGCGGCATCACGCGAAAAGCATAGCAAACGCCTGGAGGGGTTTCAACGAACGCCGGACTCGGCGGCACGCAACGTCACTGCCTGACGCGGATCACCATGTTGACGGGATTGATGAATCGGAGCGCCGTCAGCAGCAGCGCAAGGCCGGTGACCATGTAGACGACGGCCATCGCGTCGATCGCTTGGCTCGGCCGGATCCCCGCCGCGAACGCCGCGTAGTAAAGCGCGACGACGAGCGTCTGGCTCTTGGCCCCAGACACGAGGAACGTCAGCTCGAACAGCGCGATCGCCCGCACGAGGATCAACAGCCCCGCCGCGAGCACGCCGGGGAGGGCGATCGGCAGCAGCACGCGCCGGAACACCCGCCACGGCGACGCGCCGAGCGTGCGCGCCGCCCGTTCCAGGTTCGGGTCGATCTGCTCGAAGAACGGCGTCATGATCAGCACCACGAACGGCATCGCCGGCACGATGTTCACGATGATCACGCCTGCAAGCGACCCGCCGAGGCGGGCCGTGTACAGCATCGCAGCCAGCGGGATCCCGTAGGTGATGGGGGGCACCAGCATCGGAAGGATCAACAACAGCAGGAGCAGCGGTCGCCCCGGAAAGGCCCGCCGCGCCAGGACATACGCCGCCGGCACCCCAAGCGCGAGACTCACGATCGTCACGGTCAACCCCACGACAATCGTGATCGCCAGGACGTAGCCGAGGTCGAACTCGGCAATGGCAAACCGGTACCACTTCGTCGTGTACGCGTCGGGCAGCCACCCGCCGAACCACGTCGAGGCGATCGAGTTGAGGAACGCCGAGAGGAAGATGCCGGCCACGAGCACGGCAAACGCGCCGACGAGCGCATACACCCACCAACTCGGGCCGCCGCCCGCGTGGGCGCGGCGCGGGCGCGCGACGGACCGGTTCATCCGCGTCCTCCGATCGTGGGGCCCTGGTAGGCACGGTTCCGTGCCGCCAGCACGAGCGCCACGAAGACGAGCTCGATCGCGGCCATCACCATCGCGATCGCGGACGCCTGCGGGTAGTCGAAACGCTCGTACGCCGCCTGCCACGCGGCGAGCGCGATGACGCGTGTCTCGCCGGCGGGTTGACCGACCAGCACCGCCGATGGGAATACCGAGAACGTCGCGACGAACGACAGCGCAGCCGCTGCGGCGATACCCGGCGCGAGCAGCGGGAGCGTCACGCGCAACAGCCGCTGCCACCACCCGGCGCCGAGCGTCCGCGCCGCCTGCTCGAGCCGTGGGTCGATCCCGGACGCATACCCGAGGAGAACCAAGAACACCGCCGGGAAGTCCGAGATCATGAGCGACAGGAACACCCCGGTGTAGTTGTGCACGAACTGCACCGGCGTGCCGATGATGTGGAGCGCGAGCAGGAGCTTGTTGAGCCAGCCGGCCGGCCCGAAGAACTCGATCATCCCCTCCGCGAGCAGCACGGTGCCCAGCGTCATCGGGATCACGAGCAGCCCGGTGATCACCCGCTGCCCGGGGAGCGGGCGCCGCAGTCGGTACGCCAGCGGCAGCGCGATCAGAAGGTCGAGCAGCGTCACGGGCACGGCAAGCCGCAGCGTGTTCCAGATGGACGTCCGCTCCCGTGGGTCGCCGAAGAACACGGCGTAGTTCGCGAACGCCCCGGCCTTGGCCAGGGCACCCTGCGGATGGAGCGACAGCATCAGACCGTATGCGAACGGATAGATAAAGAGCATCAGGACGACCAGCAGCGCGGGCAGGAGCGGCAGCAACACGGCCCCACCTCGGCGCGCGCGCGGCGCCGGGACCGCCGCACCTTCCCCCGTCCGGTGTCGCACCGCCCGCTGCATGTCGCTCACTCGGGGGGAAACACGAGCAACCGGTCCGGGTCCACGCGCAGAGCGACGGGCGCCCCCTGCGGCCAGCGCTCGGCCGCCCGCACGACGAAGAGGGCACTCGTGTCCGTTTCCACGCTGCACTCGAACGCGTCGCCGATGAACTCGGCGAACTCGACCCTCGCCGGCACGCCCCCCGCCGCATCACCAAGCGGCCGCAACACCACGTCCTCCGGCCGCACCGCTGCGACGGCCTCGGCGCCCGCGGCCAGATCCCCGCGCGCCGTGCCTTCGAGCCGCAGGCCGCCCAGCGCGACGACGTGGACGCGGCCGCCGCGCACCGCCTCGACCCGTACGGGAAAGAGATTGCGGTACCCGAAAAAGTTGGCCACAAAGGAGGACTGCGGATGGAGATACACGTCCTCCGGCGTCCCGACCTGCCGCAGCGTGCCGTCCTTCATCAGCGCGATGCGGTCGGACAGCGACAGCGCCTCCTCCTGGTCGTGTGTCACGTAGAAGGTGGTGAGCCCGAGGGTCTGATGCAGCCGGCGGATCTCGAGGCGCATCTCCAGCCTGAGCTTCGCATCCAGGTTGCTCAGGGGCTCGTCCATCAGCAAGAGACGGGGTTCGATGACCAGCGCGCGGGCCAACGCGACCCGCTGCTGCTGGCCGCCGCTCAGCTGCGCCGGATACCGGTCGCCCAGATCCTCGAGGTGGACGAGGGCAAGTGCCTGCGCGACGCGGCGGCTCAACGCGTCCGGCCGCACCCCCATCATCTCGAGCCCGAACGCCACGTTGCGCCCGACTGTCAGGTGCGGGAACAGCGCATAGCTCTGGAACACTACCCCGAACCCGCGCCGCTCCGGAGGCACGGGTGACAGGTCGTCCCCGTCGAGCAGGATCTGCCCCGCGTCGGGGTCGACCAGGCCCGCGAGGCAGTTCAGCGCGGTGCTTTTGCCGCAGCCGGAGGGCCCGAGCAGACTGATGAATTCGCCGCCGTGTACGTCGAGATCGAACGCCGAGAGCGCAACGACGTCGGCGAACCGCTTCGTCAGCCCGCGAATCTCCATGCGACCGATCTTCCGGCCAGGGGGCGCGGCCGGCGCCTCACCCCCCGGCCCGGACGGCCGCATCGCCGTCTGCGCGGTCACTTGAGTTTGTTCGCGCCGACCCGTTGGTCCCAAATCTGAAACGCCTGCACGAGCTTGTCGGGATCGAGCGGAATCTCGATCGGCTGGCTCCGAATCAAATCGTCAAACGACTTACGCCGGACCGGGGCGAGCGTGTCCTGACTGTCTTTCGGCGCCATCGCCAGCGTCACGCCCTTGACGGCCGGCCCGGGATAGAAGTATCCGGTGTCGTACACCTTGGCCTGCTGGTCCGGCCGCAGCGTCCACGCGATCAGATCGAGGACCAACCCGAGCATCTCCGGCGAGTTGCCCTTCGGCACGCAGATGTACTGCGTGTCCGCGACAAGGTGCTCGCCCGTGAACGTAAATGCCCCGAAGTTCTTGGGCACCACGCCGAGGGCTCGGACGTTGAGGTCCCACCCCATCGTCGAGACCGCGATCGTGCGCGCCCCCTGCCCTAGTTCTTGAAATGTCCCGGCCGTCCCGGTCGGGTAGTACTGGATGCTCTGGCCAAGCTGCTGGTAGTACGGCCACACCTTGGTCCAGGATTGGGGCTCGCGCGGCTGCGCTTCGCCGAGCAGGTACGGCAACCCCATCAAGAAGCTCCGGCCAGGGCCGGAGTTTGCAGGACGCGCGTAGATCAGCTGCTGCGGGTTGCTCTTCGCCCACTGCAGCAGGTCGTCGGGCGTCTTGGGCGGCGACGGCAACTTCGCGGGATTGTACGTGAACGTCGGTCCATAGTTGCCGAACACGTCGAGGATGCCGTACCCTTGGGCGAGCCCCTGCGCCTTGGGCTGCTGGTAGTTACCGATGAGGTTCGGGAACTTCTGCTGAAAGTCCGGCAGGATCCGCTGCCAAATGTCTTGGACGATGCCCGCGGACAACGCATCGGAACCCGTCAGCACCATGTGGATCTGCAGCTGGTTTGCCAACTGTTGCGCCTTGATCTTCGCCGGGAGTTCCGGCGCCGTGGCCTGCTGGTAATTGACCTGGCTAACGTACTGGCCGTGCGACTTGGCGTAGTCCTCGATGATCGCCTTCGTCAGCTGCAGCTGACCCGCGACATCGATGATCGTCAACGCGAGCGGGCGAGACGGCATCGGGGGCAGCGCGGCCGCCTGCGCGGCCTCGACCGCGCCAAGACCCCGCGACCACAGCCCCGCGCCGAGCGCGGTCGCCCCGGCCCCGATCAGAAACGCCCTGCGCTTGAACGCCTTGCCGTCGCTCTCCACATGGCACCTCCCACGCATGATCGACTGCGCCTCTCGCACTCTGGCTTTTCGTAGCACTTCACCCACCCCCCTACGGTGCGCTCGCGCGCGCCACCAGTTCGGGCCGGATAACGACCTCCGCACGCTCGCCGCGGTGCCCCGACCCCGCGATCCTGCCCAACAGCATCCGCACCGCGGACGCGCCGATCTCGTACTTGGAGACGCGCATCGTCGTCAACGACGGCGTCACCAGTCTTGCCAGCAAGATGTCGTCGCACCCCACGATCGCCACGTCGTCCGGGACACGAACCCCGAGGTCATGGCACGCCTGGAGCGCGCCGATCGCGACCAGGTCGTTGTAACACACGAGCCCGTCGATCCCCCGGTTCGCGGACAGGAGGCTCGTCGCCGCCTGGTAGCCGCCCTCGAGGTAGGGCGGACAGGATACGATCGACGACGGGTCGTGCAGCCCGCCAGCGTCACCTACGGCGTTACGGAAGCCGTGCACCCGCTCCCGGCCGCTGTGCGAGTTCTCGGGCCCGGCGAGCATCGCCAGCCTCCTCCGGTGGCCGGCGAGCAGGTGGCCCACGGCCTGCCGGCTGCCGCTCGCATCATCGACACGCACGGTCCCGGCCGTTTCGTTCGGGACCGTGCGGTTGACGAGCACGACGGCGTGCTGCCGCTTGAGCATCGGCACGAGTTGCTCGTCGGGAAGACGGGCGCTACACACCACCACACCGTCCACCCGTTTCTCCTCGAGCAGACGCAACACAGCGACCTCGCGCTCCGCCTGCTCGATCGTGTTGCAGAGGAACACGCTGTACCCGGCCGCGAGTGCGACGTCCTCCGCGCCCCGTGCGATCTCTGGAAAGAACGGGTTCGCGATGTCCGGCACGACCAGACCCAGACTCAGCGTCCGCCGAGTCACCAGGCTCCGGGCGACGGCGTTGGGGCGATACCCCAACCGCTGGATGACCTCTGACACGAGCCGGCGGGTTGTCGGGCTGATTTCACCTTTGTTGTTAAGCACACGAGACACCGTCTGGGTCGACACCCCAGCCTCGCGCGCGACGTCTGAGATCGTTATTGTTGACTTCATCATCACAAGTGACGGAATGTTAACGCTAACGTGAGCCTTCACGTTCATTCTACTACGAGTCGCCTGGTCCCTTCAATTGGGGGTGGGACGGCGTGAGGTGACGTTCGTCAGTCAGCCACGACGTACTCGAACAGCCACGCTCCCAGCAGCACGAAGATGATGTCGTATGCGGTCAGCAACTTGATGGGCCCGAGGAGCGCGTCGAACCCGGCGCCGGCAAGCGCCAACCCGACGCCGGCGAGCGACACGATGATCACCGGAAGCACAACGGGCAGCAACAGGATCGGGAGCAGCACCTCGCGGAGCCGGGTGGTCGCGGTCATGGCGCCCAACAGAGTGCCGACCGCCGCGAACCCCACGCCGCCGAGCACGAGCGGGGCCGCGAGCGCAGGGGCACGGCGCCCCACGTCGGGATTCACGAACACGGCGGCGGCGACGACCACGACGGCCTGGAGGACAATGATGAGCACGAGGTTGGCGGCGCACTTGCCGAGGAACACCTCAGCACGACCGACGGGCGTCAGCAGGATCCCCCGGAGGGCGTCCCGCTCCTGCTCGATCGCATGCGACCGAGCCAGGCCGAGCGTCGCCCCGAACGCGACCGTCACCCACAAGATCGCGGGGGTCACGACCGCAGCCGCGCTCGGATCGGCCCCGACGGCGAGCCCCAGGATGACGACGGTGAGAAACGCGACGAGGCTCATCGAGCTCAGCAGCTCTCGCGTGCGTGCCTCGACGACGAGGTCCTTCCACGCCAGCAACACAACGGCCCTCACGGGTCCGGCTCCACACCGGCGGCGTCCCGGTACCACGTCTCGAATGCCGCCGTGTCCAGTCCCGCAAGCGGTCGGGGCGGGCCGAGGCGCCCGTGCACGAGGACGCGCGCCTGTTCGGCGACGCGGAACGCCTCCGCCGCGTGATGCGTGGTCACGATGAGCGCGCCACCCTGCGCGCGAAACTCGCCGAGGAACCCGGTGAGCCGGCTCGCGGCGTCGGGATCGAGGCCGGCAAGCGCCTCGTCGAGCAACAACACCGTCGGCTGGTGCACCAGCGCCCGCGCGAG
>Ga0070735_10000684_pt1 | contig 35219 bp, 30 predicted proteins | sample Coa_R1_FD_66443 | JGI IMG/M metagenome (GOLD analysis project Ga0070735, IMG submission 66443) | Surface soil microbial communities from Centralia Pennsylvania, which are recovering from an underground coalmine fire - Coalmine... | ecosystem: Environmental > Terrestrial > Soil > Unclassified ...
CCGGGGCGTTCGGGGTTGTCGATGGCGATCGAGCAGATGCCGGACAAGGAGCAGAAGATCGTGTTCGTCCGGCTGCGCGAGTTCGAGACCAACATGGGGGCCACGCTGGCGGAGATCAAGCGGCTGGCCGAGTCGTCGTGACGCGGCTTTGATGCGGTTTTGATGCGCACCGCGACCACGATCGAGGCGTCCGGCGTCTCCGGTGACTGGCTGGAGACGGTCGAGTTCGTCCGCGAGGCGGAGAAGCTGGGCCTGGACATCTGCTGGGTGGCCGAGGCGTGGGGGGCCGAGGCGCCGTCGGTGCTGGGATACCTGGCCGCGCGGACCTCGCGGATGCTGCTGGGATCGGGGATCATCCAGCTCGGCACGCGGACGCCGATGGCCATCGCGCGGGCGGCGATCACGCTGTCGAACATCTCCGGCGGGCGGTTCCTGCTGGGCCTGGGGGCCTCGGGGCCCCAGGTGATCGAGGGGCTGCACGGGGTTCCGTTCGGCCGTCCGCTGACGCGGATGCGGGAGACGGTCGAGATCGTGCGGCTGGCGGCGTCGGGTGACCGGGTCTCGTTCACCGGGCGGGAGTACGCGGTGCCGTTGCCGGGGAGCGAGGCGCGGCCGATGCGGCTGTCGATGCGGTCGTTGTATCCGATCCCGGTGTACCTGGCCACGCTGGGGCCGGCCATGCTGCGGCTGACCGGGGAGATCGCGGACGGCTGGCTGGGCACGAGCTTCGTGCCGGAGGCCGCGGCGGCGTACTTCTCATATCTTTCCGAGGGGCTGAGTGCGGCGGGGCGGTCGCGGGCCTCGCTGGACGTGTGCCAGGGGGCGGAGGTGGCGTTCTGTTCTTCCGCTTCGTCTTTGGCCGCGCTGGTGGCTCCGCGGAAGAAGGAGCTGGCGTTCAGCCTGGGCGGGATGGGGTCGGCCAGCACCAACTTCTACAACGACGCGTACAGCCGGCAGGGCTGGGCGGAGGTGGCGGCCGCGGTCCGGGAGCGGTGGCAGGCCGGGGACCGGGACGGGGCGGCCTCCCTGGTCACCGACGAGATGGTGCTGGCCACCACGCTGATCGGGACCGAGGACATGGTGCGGGAGCGGCTGCGGGTCTGGCGGGACGCGGGGGTGGACACCGTGCGGCTGTATCCGGCGGGTTCAACGCTCGCCGCGCGGCTGGAGACGCTGGGGCGGGCGCTGGACCTGGTTCGCGGGCTGTTACGCGTTTTGCTTGTAGAACTGGCGGATGTCGTCGGCCAGGACCTGGGGTTCGGTGCGGGCGGCATAGTGGCCGCCGGGCTCTGGGTGCACGTTCCACTGGGTGATGTTCTGGTGGTCGCGTTCGGCAAATCTTCTGACGCCAGAGAAGTCGCCGTGGAAGCCCGCCAGCCCGAGGGGGACGGTGGTGGGCGTCGCGGGCTCGGTGGCGCGGGGGGCGTGGGCGTCTTCGTAGTAGAAGCGGATGGACTCACCGCCGGTGTTGGTGAGCCAGTACAGGGTCGTGTTGTCCAGGATGAAGTCGTCGTCCAGGCTCCGCTCCCCCATCGCGTCGTCGGCCATGAGCTGGACGTTCCAGCCGAGCAGGCCGGCCGGGGAGTCGGCCAGCGCATGCGCGATCGTCTGCGGCTGCTGGGAGTGGAGCTGGTTGAACGAGATCTTGTGGTCCATGAACCACTGGAGTTTGGCCAGGGCTTGCTGGTCCTGCTGGTCTAGGTTCTGGAATTCGCTGGGGTCGCCGGACGGGAAGGAGAAGACCTGGGTCACGTGGACGCCGACGACGTGCTCGGGGTCGAGCCGGCCGATCTCGGGTGAGATCATCGAGCCCGCGTCGTTGCCGGCCGCGCCGTACCTGTCGTAGCCGAGGCGGCGCATGAGCTCGACCCAGGCGGCGGCGGTGCGGCGGGTGCCCCAGCCCCTGGTGTTAAGCGGGGCCGAGAAGCCGAACCCGGGCAGCGACGGGATGACCAGGTGGAAGGCGGGCTTTGCGTCGCGGCCGTGGGCGCGGGGGTCGGTCAGCGGGCCGATGACGTCCAGGTACTCCGCGACCGAGCCGGGCCAGCCGTGGGTCAGGATCAGCGGGAGCGCGTCCGGCTCCGGCGACCTGACGTGCAGGAAGTGGATGTCCTGGCCGTCGATGTTGGTGAGGTACTGGGGATGCTCGTTGAGCCGCGCCTCGAAGGCGCGCCAGTCGTAGCCGTCGCGCCAGTATTCGACCAGGCGGTGTATGAGGTCCAGGCTGGTGCCGTAGTCCGCGCCCTCGCCGGGGATGTCGCTGGTCCAGCGGGTCCGGTCCAGGCGCTGCTTGAGGTCGTCCAGGCTTTCCTGGCTGACCGCGACGGTAAAGGGACGGATGTCCTCGGCCGTGGCGCTCATACTGTTCATGGCGCTCGTGCTGCTCGTGGTGCTGCTCGTGGTGCTCGTGCTGCTCGTGCTGCTCGTGCTGCTCATCGCGAAACCCCCGTTTCGGCGTGGCTGGTTTCCTTGATCATCGCGAGCGCGGCGGCTGGCCGACAGCGGTGATCTGGCCAATATGCGGCGATTTCAGGCCGGCTCGCCTTCGCCGAAGGTGCCGCGGTAGGCGGCGGGGGTGGCCCCGGTGAACCGGCGGAAGTGCGGGCGCAGCGCGGCGGCCGAGGAGAAGCCGCAGCGACGGGCCACCTCCTCCACCGGCAGCCGGGTGGATTCCAGCAGCTGCTGGGCGCGCAGCACCCGCTGATGGGTCAGCCAGGTCAGCGGTGCGGTGCCGGTGATCTCGCGGAACCGCCGGTCGAAGGTGCGCCTGCTCATCTGCGCCCGCTGGGCCAGCGTCCGCACCGGCAGGATCTGGTCGAGGCGGCCGAGGGCCCAGGTCAGCGTCTCGCCCACCGGGTCGGCCTGGTCGAGGTCGGGCACCGGGGACTCGATGTACTGGGCCTGCCCGCCGGAACGGTGCGGCGGCACCACCATGTAGCGGGCCAGCCGGTTGGCCACCTCGGCGCCGCAGTGGGCGCGCAGCAGGTGCAGGCCCAGGTCCATCCCGGCGGCGCCGCCGCCGGCGGTCAGCACGTCCCCGTCGTCGATGAACAGCAGCCCGGGCTGCACCCGGACCTTCGGGTACATCTGCGCCAGCGTGCCGGCCAGCGCCCAGTGGGTGGTGGCCGGCCGGTCATCGAGCAGCCCGGCCGCGGCCAGCACGAACGCGCCCGAGCACAGGCCCGCGATCCGGCCGCCGTTGGCGTGGGCGGCGCGCAGGGCCTCCAGGAGTTCGGCAGGCGGAGCTTCGCCCGGGTCCCGCCAGTTGGGGATGATGACCAGGTCCGCGGCCCGGATCGCGGCCAGGTCATACGGAACCGGGCAGGCCAGGCCGCCGCCGGTCAGCGTGGCTTCTGTTTCACCCGAGACGACCTTGATATCGATGTCGGGCAGCACGCCGTAGTGCGCGGCCAGGTCGAACACGCCGAACGCGAACGACATGATCCCCAGCGACACCCCGTCGAACACGACCACTACGTACCGCTGGGTCCGGGACTTGGTCACGATCGCAGGGTAGCGACGGCGGCCCTGGCTGCGCAAAGGCGCGCGGGGCGCGGTGGGGTACGGAGCGGCGCGGGGCGCGGGGCTGTGGGCGGGGGCCGGGGCGTGTGGTCTCACTACGTCGTTGCCACAACGACGCACACCTGACTGCGTGGTTGCCACAACGACGTTGTTGGGCGGGGGCACCCGCTGCTTGAGGTGTGACCGAGACGCGGATCTTCCGGTGAGGCGCGGGGTGGTGGATGCTCTGGGGGCTAGTGTTAAGGAAGATGTGTGGTGGGTTTAGGCCCGAAACAGCATGATTGCGGCAATCATGTCGTCCTGGCGGCATGATTGCGGCAATCATGTCGTTGCGCTCGGGGCCGGGCGGGGCATCATGGACCATGCGGTACCGGCGAGCCGTCGAGAAGCTCCGGTTCGACCACCTGCCCCGGGTAACGTCGTCGCCGGCGGCCGGGAAGCGGCGGCCGTTACCCCGTGAACGAGCTCGGGGAGGCGGTCCAGGGTTAGCGGGACCTGCTCGACGCGCAGGACGGCAAGGAGGAGGGCTGAGCGTGGCGGCGGTGGATGAGAGCTCGCCGCGGCGGGCGGGATACCGGCGGTCGGCGGGGACGCCACGCGGGGAGGCCCGGCGGCGGGAACTACTGGACCGGGTGGTCGACGACCTGGCGGTCAACGGGCTGGTGGATTTCTCGCTGCGGCGGGCGGCGCGGGCGGCGGGGACGACGCACAAGGTACTGCTCTACCACTTCGACGGGGTCGACGACCTGCTCCATCAGGCCATCTGGCAGCTGCGCGAGCGGCGCATCGCCAACTCGCTGGCCGCGGTCGGTCAGGCTCAGCCACAGACGCTGGCCGCGCGGGTGCGCGCGATCTGGCCGGCGTTGATAGGCGAGGAGTCACGGGTGCTTGACCAGGCCATCGGGCTGATGATGTACGACTCCGAGCGCTACGCCGGGCTGGGCCGGGGCGCCTCCCAGCAGTACATGCCGTCGCTGCTCGGGCTCTGCCCGCCGGACTGGCCCGAGCGGCGCAAGCTGGAGGTCTCTGAGCTGGTCCTGGCGGCCCTGCGCGGCTTCCTCATTGACCAGATGACCAGCGGGAACAGCGACGGGGCGGAGGCCGGGTTCGAGGCTCTGGCCCGCGCGCTCGACCGCGAGGAGGCGGCCGGGGCCTAGCGGCCGGGCTTTGGCGGCCGGGGCTTAGCGGCCGCCTTGGTGGCCGGGGCTGGGCAGGCCGCTTTATTGCCTGGACAGGTTGCGAACCACGTGGTTCACTTTTGGTATGAGTGAGTACGGGGAACGTTCGAAGATCTATTTCGAGGTGGCGGGCACGCAGTGCGCGGCCTGGCATTATCCGGGTACCAACGGCGGCTGCGTGATCATGGCGGGCGGGTTCGCGGTGACTAAGGAGCCGGGCACCGACCAGTTCGCGGCGCGGTTCCGCGAAGCCGGGTTCTCGGTCCTGGCCTTCGACTACCGGCATCTGGGCGAGAGCGGCGGGCAGCCGCGCCAGGTGGTCCGGGTCCGGGAGCAGCTCGCCGACTGGGACGCCGCGATCTCGCGGGCGGCGACGCTGCCCGAGGTCGACCCGGCCCGGCTGGCGATCTGGGCCTTCTCGGCCTCGGGGGGTTACGTGTTCGGCCTGGCGGCGCGCGATACGCGGCTGGCCGCGGCGATCGCCCAGACGCCGAACGCCGACAACCCGGCCGCCGCCCGCAACGCGGCGCGCCACCAGAGGCCGCTGGCCATGTTGCGGTTCACCGGACGGGCCGTGCTCGACGCGGCCGGCGCCCTGGCCGGCCGGGCACCGCGGCTGGTGCCGCTGGGCGGGGCGCCGGGAACGGTCGCGGTGCTCACCACGCCCGACGTCGCCGACAGCGGCGCCGCGCTCAACCCGGGCGGGCGGTATCCGGACTGGCGGCAGGAGGTGGCGGCGCGTTCGGCGCTGCGGCTGACGGTGGGCCGGCCCGGCCGGCAAGCCTCGCGGGTGCGCTGCCCGCTGCTGGTCGTGGTGTGCGACCAGGACCGGTCCGCGCTGGCCGGGCCCGCGATCCGCGCGGCCGGGCGGGCTCCAGGGGCCGAGCTGGTCCGGCTGCCCGGCGGGCACTACGCGCCGTTCCTGGACGCGCACGAGCAGGCGGTGGCGGCCGAGGTGGACTTCCTGTACCGGCATGCGCTGGCGGGTGCTCCGGTGCGGGCCGGGGCGCCTTCGGTGCGGGCCGGGGCGCCTTCGGTGCGGGCCGGGGCGCCTTCGGTGCGAGCGGGCGCCGATTCGGGGAGGGCGTCATGACTGCGGTCGAGCTGTCCGCGGGAACGATCGAGTACACCGACACCGGCGGCGACAGGCCGGTGCTCGTGCTGCTGCACGGGCTGATGATGGACGCCTCGCTGTGGGACGAGGTGATCGCGCGGCTGTCCGGGGATTACCGCTGCGTGGCGCCGACGCTGCCGCTCGGGGCGCACCGGCACCCGGTGCGCGCGGACGCGGACCTGGCCCTGCCGGGGATCGCCCGGCTGGTCGCGGAGTTCATGGACCGGCTGGACCTGGCCGGCGTCACCCTGATCGGCAACGACACCGGCGGGGCACTGGTCCAGCTGCTCATGGCCGAGAACGCGGCCCGGGTGAGCCGGGCGGTGCTCGTCTCGTGCGACGCGTTCGACAACTTCCCGCCCGGGCTGACCGGCAAGACGCTGGTGGCCGCGGGGAGGTTGCCGCCGCGGCTGTTCGGGCTGTTCATGCAGCAGATGCGGCTGCGCGCGGTGCGGCGGCTGCCGATCGCGTTCGGCTGGCTGACCAAGCGCGGGGACGCGGCCACGGCGCGGTGGATGCGGCCGGTGCTGACCCAGGCTGCGATCCGGCGGGACACGGTGCGCGTGCTGCGGGCGGTACGTGCGGCCGCGGCCGGGGGCGGCGGGTGGCAGGCGGGTGCGGCCGCGGCCGGGGGCGGGGGGCTGCTGGTGGCAGTGGCGGAGCGGCTGGCGGAGTTCAAGCAGCCGGCGCTGGTGGTCTGGGCCAGCGAGGACCGGGTGATGCCGCCCGAGCACGGCGGGCGTCTGGCCGCGCTGCTGGCCGACGGGCGGCTGGTGGAGGTGCCGGACAGCTACACGCTGATCCCGCTCGACCAGCCGGCCCGGCTCGCCGAGATCATCGGGGCGTTCGTCTCATTACTCCGGCGGGCCGCGCACGATCAGCGTGGACAGCTACAGCTGTCATAGCAGCGGTAAATGTCCACGGTCTTGTCAGGCGCGGCGAGGCGAGTGCCGGATAACGCCTGGCCCGGACTTCGCGCGTTGCCGGTGAAGCTGTCCCCGGATGAGGGCGCCTAGGCCCGCGCTTGCGGGGGGTCGGCGTTGAGCAGCGGCAGGGACCGGAGGCGGCGGCCGGTGGCGGCGACGATGGCGTTGGCGATGGCGGGCGCGACGGCGATGAGCGGCGTCTCGCCCGCGCCCGCCGACGGCAGGTCGGGCCGGTCGACGAGCACGACGTCGATCGGCGGGATGTCGCTGAACCGCGGCACCCGGTAGCCGGTCAGCGATCTGGTCTCCTGGTGGCCGCCGGCCAGCGCGACCTGCTCGAACAGGGCGCCGCCCAGAGCCATCACGGTGCCGCCCTCGATCTGGCTGACCACCGTGTCCGGACTGACGATCGCGCCGCATTCGTACGCGGTCACGATCCTGGTCACGGTGATCGCGCCGGCCGCGTCGAGGGCGACCTCGGCGCAGGTGGCGACGCGGCCGTCCTTCTCTACACCCACCGCGACCCCGTGGCCGCGGTCCGGATCCCAGCCGAACCGGCCGGCGGCCGCGCGCAGCACGGCGGCCAGCCGCTCGTCGGCCAGGCGGTCCAGGCGGAACCGGAGCGGGTCGTGCCCGGCGGCGCGGGCCAGTTCGTCCAGGGCCGACTCGCGGGCGAAGGTGTTGGCCGTGGCGGCCAGCGCCCGGTAGGAGCCCTGGGCCAGCGGCGAGGCGGCGGGCTGGTAGCGCAGCCGCCAGCTTGCGCTGCGGTAGGGGAAGGCGGTGCCCTGGGAGCCCGAGTTGATGTTGAGCAGGTCCCAGGCGGCGATCTCGCCGTCGCGGCCCAGGCCCGCGCGGACGTCGATGACGGCCATCGGACGCACGAAGCCGAACTGGAACTCCTCGGCGCGGCTCCAGTGCACCTTGACCGGGGTGCCGGTGGCCCGGGCCAGGCGGGCGGCCTCGATCGCCTCGTCGCCGCGCTTGCCGCCGTATCCGCCGCCGGTGGGCGGGACGATGACCCGCACGTCCGCCTCGGGGATGCCGAACGCGGCCGCGAGCTGCGCGCGGACCGGGAACGGGACGTTGTTGCCGGTCCAGACGGTCAGCCGGCCGCCGGCCCACTCGGCCACGGCGGCCCGGGTCTCCAGAGGGACGTGGGCCAGGTAGGCGGTGGTGTAGGTGGCCGTAACCGTGACCGGGGCGGCGCTCAGCGCGGCATCTATGTCGCCGGCCCCGTGGTCGACGGGGTGCAGCCGGCCCGGGCCGGGCGCCGGGTGGGCGCGCAGGTAGTCCGGCATCGGGACGGCGATGGCGGCCGGGACGTCCCAGTCGGCGCGGATGGCGGCCGCCGCCCGGCGCGCGGTGACCAGGTCGGGCGCGGTCACCCCGACGAAATCGCCCTCGGTGACGACCTCGACGCCGGTCATGTCGCGGGCGGCCTGGGTGTCGGCGGCGCGCAGCGTGGCGCCGCGCACCGGCGGGCGCAGCACGGCGCCGTACCGCATGTTCGGTATCTCCTGGTCGGAGGCGTACCGGCGGGCGCCGGTGACCACGTCGAGGCGGTCCGCGACGTCGCCGGCCGCGCGCTCGTCGCGGGGCGCCGCCGCGTGCGAGCCCGCCGAACCGCGCAGGCCGGCGATCCGCCAGGCGGACGGCGGGGTCAGCGGCGGCTCGGCGGCCAGCACCTCGACCCGGCGCAGGCCGGTGAGCAGCTCACGGACCGCCAGCGCCGGGGAGGGGGCGGGACGAGGGGCCGGGGAGAGGGCGGGACGAGGGGCCGGGGAGGGGGTGAGAGGAGGGGGCGGGTACGGGGCCGGACGGCGCTGGGCGGCCAGGTCGAGCAGGATCTCGCGGGCGCCGGCGGCGGCGCGGCGGAGCCACTGCCCCGCCTCGGGCAGCGACCGGCTGCCGAACGTCCCGTGGTCCGACGGGCACAGGTCGGTGTCCCCCTGGACCATGCGTACCGTGCCGGGATCGACGCCCAGTTCCTCCGCGACCAGCAGCCGGAACGCGGCCCGGTTGTCCTGGCCGATGTCGACCTTGCCGGTGAACGCGGTCACGGTGCCGGACGGAGACAGGTGCACCCAGGCGCCGCCGACGGCGCCCGGCGGGGGCCAGACCACGACCAGCCCGTCACCCAGGATGTCGAACCACTCCCGGTCCGCGGGCGAGCTCAGGTCCCAGGGACGGCGCGGGCGGGCCAGCGGCGCCGACACCGGCGGCGGCGGCCCGGAGCCCAGCTGGCCCGGGTCGCGCAGCAGGTCCGCCGCCCGCCGGACCGCGCGGGCGATCCGCGGATAGCAGCCGCACCGGCAGATGGCCGGCTCCAGGGCCGCCGCGATCGCGGCGTCGCCGGGGTCGGGATCGGCGGCCAGCAGCGCGGCGGCGCGCAGGGCCATGGCCGGGGTGCAGTACCCGCACTGGAAGGCGTGCTCCTCCGCCAGGGCCTGCTGGACCGGGTGCAGCCGCTGCCGGCCGGCCAGCCCTTCGACGGTGGTGACCGAACGCCCCGCCACCTCCGCCGCCGGGATCTGGCAGGCCAGCACCGGGACGCCGTCGACCAGCACGGTGCACGCCGCGCACTCGCCCTCCCCGCAGCCGGGCTTGGTGCCGGTCAGGCCGAGACCGGACCGCAGCAGGGCGAGCAGGGTCCCGGCCGGCGGCGGGCTCAGCTCGCGCGGCTCGCCGTTCACGATGACGCAAGGCACATGATCTACGCTAGCGGCATGGTGGCACCCTGGATCTGGGCGGTCGCGGCGGCGGCACTGGCCGCGGCCATCACGGCCGAGGTGCTGCTGGGCCGGGGGTCGTTTACCGCCCGCCGGGCGGCCGGCTGGATCGCGGTCTACGTGTCGCTGGCGGCGGCGTTCGGGCTCGCGGTCGGGGTCACGGCGGGCTGGGTGACGGCGGGCCAGTTCTATACCGGGTACCTGACCGAGTACAGCCTGAGCCTGGACAACCTGTTCGTGTTCTCGGTGATCATGACCTGGTTCGCGGTCCCGGCCGTCCGGCAGCCCCGCATCCTGCTGTTCGGCATCGGGCTGGCGCTGGTCATGCGGTCCGCCCTGATCGTGGCCGGGGCGACCGCGCTCAACCACTTCGGGTGGCTGTTCTACCCGTTCGGCGCGGTCCTGGTGTGGACCGCGATCGGCCTGATCCGGGGGTCAGGGGACACCCCGGGCGACGAGCTGGAACGGCACGCCAGGCTGGCCGGATGGCTGCGACGGCAATCCGGGCGGCAGGGGGGCACGCCGCTGTTCCTGCTGGCCGCGGCGATCGGGCTGGCCGACCTGCTGTTCGCGTTCGACTCGATCCCGGCGGTGTTCGGCATCACGACCAGCGCGTCCCTGGTCGTGGCGTGCAACGTGTTCGCGCTGATGGGGCTGCGTCAGCTGTACACGCTGCTGGCCGGGGTGCTGCGCCGGATCACCTACCTGAACACCGGGCTCGGCCTCATCTGCGCCTTCATCGGGGTCAAGCTGCTGCTCCGCGCGCTGCGCGATTCCGGGGCGGGCTGGGCGGCGGACATCCCGGCCTGGGTGGCGGTCCTGGTCGTGGCCGGGGTCCTGCTGGCCACGGTCGGCGCCGGGGTGATCGCCGCCCGGCGGCCGCACGCCCGGCTGGAACGGGCCGTCCTGGAGCGCCGGTTCGCCCTGGTCGATACCGACGGGAACGGCGTCTGGCAGCACGCCGACGGCCGGCTGCTGACCCAGCGGCTATGCCAGGCCTTCGGCCACGCCGCCGACTCCGCGACCGGGGGCGCGGTGGCCACGGCCCTGGGCACCCTGTTCGACACCTTGCTGCCGCACCTGGACACCAACCACGACGGGGCGATCAGCCGCGAGGAGTTCGTGGCCGGGGTGGGACCTGGGCTCGCGGGCCGGCCGGAGTTCGACGCCGCGGTCGGCGCCGCGGCCCGCAGCCTGATCCAGGTGGCGGACATCGACGGCAACGGGGTGCTCGACCCCGGCGAGTACACCCGGCTGGCCGCGGTCTACGGAGCCCCGCCCGACCAGGCCGAACGCGCCTTCGGCAAGCTGGACCAGGACCGGAACGGGGTGCTGGACGCGGCCGAGCTGACCCTGGCCATCCGCGAGTTCTTCGCCAGCCGGGACCCGGGCGGGTACGGCAACGTCGCGTTCGGCCACATATAGCGTGCACCGTTCGGCCCGTTCGGCATAAGAAATATCTGTGACCGAACGGACCGTGGCACACCGGGCGGTCACCCGGTCAGGCCTCGCTCCACCTGCGCAGGCGGTCGGACAGGGCTTTGACCTCGTCGCGGAGGGCGGCGGGGCGGCGGACGGTGAACGGCCAGCCGAGGCCGGCCAGCATGGCCGCCAGGGCGGGCAGGTGCTCGGCGCGGCCGGTGACCAGGACCCCGCCGTCGGTCTCGGCCAGGGTGGCCACGGTCGGCGGGATCCGGCGCTGCGCGTCCTTCAGCGTCGTGGCCAGCACGACCTCGATCTCGTGGGCGGACGGGCGGACCCGCGGGTGCTGGCCGGGCGGCGGAGCCAGGCTCAGCCCGGCGCCGGAGCCGGCGGTGGCGGCGGGCCGGTACTGGCGCTGGTTGAAGCCCAGGGTCTGGCGCAGCGCGGCGACCCGCTCGCTCAGCGTGGCGGGCAGGACGCGCTGGATCTTGGCCAGCGCGGTGTGGATGCCGACGACGGGCTGACCGAGGCGCTCGGCGGCCAGCAGCCCGATGACCACCGCGGCGGCCTCGTCGTCGGTCAGCATCAGGGGCGGCAGGCGGTAGCCGGGCAGCAGGCGGTAGCCGCCGTAGCGGCCGCGTTCGGCGGTGACCGGGATGCCGAGATCAGCCAGGCGGAGCGCGTACCTGCGGACCGTCCGCTGGTCCACGCCGAGCCCGGCGGCCAGTTCGGCGCCGGACAGCTGGCGGCGGGCCTGGAGCAGCTCCAGCATGGCCAGCACCCGGGTCGTCGGATGTGACACAGGCTCCCTCGTCAATCGGAGCGAGCGCTCAATAGCCGCGCACTCTAGTAGCCGTAACCGCCGCCGCCGCCGCTGGTGGTCGTGCCGGGCTTGGCGCCCGAGACCGTCATCTCGTACCACAGGCCGCCCGAGAGGTTGAGCCCGTTGCCCTTGGCCTGCCCGGCCGCCGTGTCACCGACGTAGGTGTACAGCGGGTGCCCGTCGTAGGTGGCCTGCTTCGTGCCGTCGGCGCGGGTGATGGTGCCCAGCGTGCCCGTCACGCCGGACCCGGCGGTCACCGGGCCGGTCACCGGCGGCCAGTAGGTCGCGCAGCTCCCCGTGCACTTGGAGGCGGTCGAGCTGTCCGGCACGAACCAGTACAGCGTCATGCCCTTGGAGTTGGTCACCACCGCCGTGCCGTTGATGGTGGTCATATCCAGCGCGCTCCCGCTCCCGCTGCCGCCCGCGGCGGGCGCGCTGCTGCCGCCCGCCGCCGGGGTGCTCGAGGACGAGCTGGCCGAGCTCCCGCACGCCGACAGGGCCAGGGCCAGGGCCGCCAGCCCGGCCGCGCCCATGATCTTCCGCATTTCGAATTCTCCTCTTAACCGTGCTCATGTCTCCCACCGTGATCACGTACCGGCTGGCCGATCAGTTCACGTTGAGTTCAAGTTGTTAGCACGGCTCAGCTTGTTGGCGGCCGGTTAGTGCCGCCTCAGCTGCAGCCAGGCGGTCAGGAGGAGAAGGTCAGCTTGAAGCCCGCCGCGGGCCGCGGGTTCACCCGCGCTGGGTGGCGGCGCGGGCGCCGCGGGCGGCGCTGACCGCGGTGACCATCGCGGCCAGCACGACCAGGGCCAGGTAGATGCCGGGGACGACGTGATGGTGGTAGCCGGCGAAACCGCGGGCCCACAGGGACAGCCCGGTGACCGCGACGATGCTGGCCGCCGCGGCCACCACGCTGGCCCCCGCCGCCACGCCGCCCGCGGTCGCGGCCAGCCGCAGGGCCGGGCCGCGCGGCTTGAGCCTGCGCATGGCCAGGCCCGGCCCGGCCGCGGCGGCGGCCGCCAACCCGAAGCCGGCCAGCGTGATGATCCCGAACCACCAGGGGCTGACGCCGTCGGCCCCGCCGACCAGCCGCACCGTGATGCTCAGCCCGGCCAGGAACGCGGCCGGGGCCGCGAGCGGGAGCAGCAGGCAGGCCACGTCGCGGCGGCGGCGCTCACGATGGGCCCGGCGGAGCATGACCAGCCACAACGGCAGCCCGCCGAGCCCGGCGGCGGCTGCCGAAAGGGCCAGTGCGACGTCGAAGACCAGGTAGCTCGCGTTGATGACCGGGTGGCCCGCCGGGCGGAAGCCCTGGAACTGCGTGAGCTGGGCGAACACCAGCCCCAGGCCGGTCAGGAACGACCAGGACAGCAGCCCGGTGGACAGGCTGGCCCGCATCCGGGCGGGCCGGTCGTGCAGGTGGGCGGGCGGCCAGATCCAGGCGGGCAGCGCGCGCCAGGCCAGGCTGGCCACGTCGCGGCGGCTGTTTTTATTCTGCTCCACGAGGGCGTGTACCTCGTCGGCGTAGCGGGCGCGCCAGGACGGCGGGTACAGGGCGAGGGCCAGGCGGGTTGCCCTGCTCATGTTGCTGCTCATGATGCTGCCCACCTGAGGTTGGCCTGGAGGCGTTCGGTGGCCAGGGATGCGACCCGGCTCATCCGCTCGGACTGGCGGGCCAGTTCGGCGGCACCGGCCGCGGTGATGCGGTACGGCCGTTTCCGGTCGTCGGAGGGCAATGGATCGATGAACCCGCGCGCCTCCAGCCGGGCGATCACCGCGTACAGCGTGCCCGCGCTGAGCCGCACGCCCATGGTCTGCGCCACGTCCTGCGTGATGGCGTAACCGTGCTTCGGCTCGTCGGCCAGGCTGGCCAGCACCAGCAGCGACGGATCGGCCCACCGGTCCAGCGTGTCTCCCATAGCGCCTCATGCTACAACGGTCCCCGCTATACCGCAAGCCGATATAGCGGTGGGCGGTATAGGCGGGCGCGGTTCTGGCCATGTGAACGCGGCGTTCTATCGGGAAGAGCCATCACAACGCCACGTTCACCGGTTCGGCGGACCTCAGGCGGCGGTACTGGCGGGGCTGGTGTGGCAGGTGACTGCGGCCAGCGGGTGCCGGGCGCGGTAGTCGGTGACGAGGTCCCGGTCCAGGGTGATCGGAACCGGCTGAGCGGTTACCCGCGGGGGGCGGTCCACAGGGTCAGGTGGGCGGGTTCCAGGGCGGACTGGACCACGCCGGCCAGGTCGTCGCGGACCGTGTCCAGGTCCACGGCGTCCTGCAGCCGGGCCGCGAAGGCGGCCACGGTGCGGTCGGCGTCGTAGCGGGCCCGGTTGAACCGGCGGTCCACCGCGTGCTGGACCCGGCGGCGTACCGGGTTGAACAGCGCGGCCGCGGCGAGTGTGGAGGCGGCCACCGCCACCGGCGAGCTGAACCGGAAGACCTGCTGGGCGAGCAGCACCAGCCCGGCGTACACGCCGATCAGCAGGCCGGAGATGATCGCGTAGGCCAGCGTCCGGCTCAGCACCCGGTCGATGTCGTACAGCCGGTACTTCAGGATGGCCACGCCCATGCTCACCGGCACCGCGAGGAAGACGGCCACGACCACGGCGCTCCCGACCGCCCGCCAGAAGCCGGGCGCATTCCCGAGCGCGATCGCGAGGACCACGCCGGCCGGGACGGCGGCGAAGCCGCCCAGCAGCCACTTCAGCTGCTGGCGCCGCTCGCCGGACGAACGCCGGTAGCTGACCACCTGCCCGGCCAGCGACACCAGCAGGCTGAGCGCCAGCGCCACGAACAGCACGTCCTGCAGGACGTTCCACCAGCCGGGCGAGGCCGGGCCGTTGGCCAGGGCCAGCAGGTTCCCGCCGGAATCGACCCGGATGCCGTGGCGCGCGATGGCGTCGACGGTGATGACGTAGGCGCTGCCCATCCAGGTCAGGCCCATGGCCAGGTACAGCCACAGCACCCAGCGCAGCCGCGACGACGGCAGCGTGCCGTCGGGGAAGATCAAGACGGCCAGCCCGATCAGGACGATGGCGATGGCCCAGCCGGGCTGGGCGAGCATGGCCACCCACCCGAGCGGGAGCGTGCCGTGGCGGACCCGGTACGCGGCGATCGCGTACAGGCTGCCGTCATCGCTGAGCACCGCGGCGACGGCCATCCCGAACAGGCACCAGCCGAGCGGGTTGCGCGGCTTGCGCCAGGCGACGACGAAGCCCACCACCCCGAACGGGAAGAAGGTCCACCACTGCGGTCCGCTGGTGCTGGAGGTCACGCTCAGGCGGGCCAGGCTGGCAAACGGCCACTGCGCGGCGATCAGCGCCAGCGTGAACCCGCCGAGCGCCAGCGCGGTGGCGGGCGAGGCCAGCCGGAAGCGGCGCGCTGGCCTGCCGGGCACGACCGGGCCCGCCGCGGGGTACCCCTCCCTCATACCACGGACGGTACGCCAGGAACGTTCCGGAAACGTTACCGCTGGCCGATCCGGATTGGTCAGCGAGCGATGTGATCGGCGGCGGCGAGCATCTGGGCGCCTACCGGCTGCAGCCCGATCCGCGTGGCCAGGAGCCCGGTCGAGACCCGCTCGACCGCGCCCCACTCCCAGATCGCGGTCTCGTCCAGCCCGCAGCGGCGGGCCAGCCACCGGGACCGCTCGCGCGGGTCTCCGGTCATGAGCTCGAGGGGATCCTCGCGCATCATGACGCCGAGGTCGTACTCGGCCTCAGCCAGCAGCCCGTCCGGGTCGACCAGCTTGAAGTCGTCGCCGGCCCGCAGCGCGTTCCACTCGTGCACGTCCCCGTGGACCAGCACGGCGCGCTCGTCGTCGTGCGCCGCGACCCGCCGCTCGGCGCAGGCCAGGGCGTAGTCGACGGCGCGTTCGGAGCACGGATGGCCCAGTTCCTCCCAGGTGGCGGTGATGTAGCCGGCCAGCCAGCGGCCCTTGGCCGCACCGGTGGGCAGGCCGGCGCCGGGGGCCGGGCGCCAGACCCGCGCGGCGACGCCGGCCAGGATCTCGTGGCGCTGTCCGATCGGCAGCCTGAGGTCGTTCATCGACGGGCCCAGCCGTTCCAGCAGCAGCGCGCCGCGGGCCTCGTCGTCGCGCAGCAGCCGGGCGCACCCCTCCCCCGCGGTCAGCTTCAGCACGGTGATCTCGTTCCGGGCGTGGTCGCCGGGGCGCGGGATCATCAGCTTGAGCACCGCGGGTGTTCCGTCGGCCAGGGACGCCTCGGCCACGAACGCCTCGGTCGAGGTCTCGTACCGGCGGCCGACGGCGATGGACCAGTCGTGCTCCAGGCCGGCGATGATCTCGGGCAGCTCATCGAGCCAGCGCGCGGCGCCGACGGCCAGCGCTTTCTCTTGCACCACGGCTGGGACGAGCGAGGTCACCGGGCTAGGCTAGCTGGACATGCAGGGGTCTGTGACCGTTCATGTCAACGCGCCGGCCGAGCGGGTGTGGGCGCTGGTCAGCGACGTCACGCGGATCGGGGAGTTCAGTCCCGAGACGTTCGAGGCCGAGTGGCTGGACGGCGCGGACGGGCCGCGGGCCGGGGCGCGGTTCCGCGGGCACGTGCGGCGCAACGGGATCGGCCCGGTGTACTGGACGACGTGCACGGTGCTGGTCGCCGACCCCGAGCGCGAGTTCGCGTTCGCGGTGACCGGGCCGGGCGGGACGACGGTCAACACCTGGCGGTACCGGCTGGTCCCGGGGCCGGACGGCACCGACGTGACGGAATCCTTCCAGCTGCCGCGCACCCCGCCGTACGTCCTGTACTGGCTGGTGGCCGGGCCGTTCCGGCTGCGGACCAACCTCAACGGGATGCGCGCCACCCTGGAGCGGATCAAGGCCATCGCCGAACAGGGCGACTGACTACGCGGGGACTGACTACACCGGGACTGACTACACCGGGACGGCGATGACCGGGGTGGTGGTCGGGCTGGACGTGCCGCCGGCCGGCTCGACGGTGATGCCGATCCGGTCGCCGGGCTCGACGCCCGAGGCCAGCACCTGCGCGATCTGGCCGGTCCCGGACAGCAGCCCCGCCGAGCGGGCACCGCCGGGGCTCATCACCCACAGCTGGTAGGTCTCGGTGGAGGGGAGCAACCGCATTCCCCGGGCGGAGATTACGGCGGCCCGCTCATCGGCGGAGACGACGACCGTGACGGTCCCGCCCACGGTGGTCCGCAGGGTCTCGGTCCGCGCGTCGGGCGCCGCGACGACCCGGCCGATCGTGGCCGAGACGCCGGCGGGCCGGTGGCTGGTCACGGCCTGGTTGACGCCGAGGGTGGCGACCACCACCACGGCCGCGGCGGCCAGCGTGGCGGCCAGCCGCCCGATCAGCGGCCGCCGCTGGACGCCGTGCCGGGTACCTTGCTGGGCGCGGCGGCGTTCCAGGCCGGGGCGGTCGGTGACGGGCGGCGGGAGCTGGCGGGTGCGGTAGGCGGCGGCCAGGACCCGCTGGCGCAGCTGCGGGGGCGGGTCGGCGGTCTTGGCCAGGCCGAGCCGGGCGGCGGTCTCGCGCAGGCCGCGGACCTCGTCCTGGCACAGCGGGCAGTGCTGGAGGTGACGCTCGAAGCTGTCGCGTTCGGGCGCGCTGAGCGCGTCGAGGACGTAGCTGCCGCTCAGCACGTGCAGGTCGTCACGCATGACCTTCACCACTCCACCTCCAGACAGTCACGCATCCTGATCAGCCCGTCCCGGATCCGCGTCTTGACCGTGCCGAGAGCCACCCCCAGCAGCCGGGCGACCTGCGGGTAGGAGTAACCGCCGTAGTAGGCGAGCTTGATCGACTCGCGCTGCAGCTCGGTCAGGCCGTCCAGGCACCGGCGCACCCGCTGGCCGTCCAGTGTGGCGGCCACCATTTCGGCCACGTCGTCGGGCTCCCCGGTCGCGTCCGCCGCGGCCTTTTCCTCCCGGCGGGAGCTGGCGGTCTCGGACCGGACCCGGTCGACGGCCCGGCGGTGCGCGATGGTCAGGGCCCAGGCCGCCGGGCTGCCCTTGGCCGGGTCGAACCGGGAGGCGGTGCGCCAGATCTCGAGCAGCACCTCCTGGGCGATCTCCTCGGACTGGGCGGGATCGTGCAGCACCTGTCTGACCACCCCGTAGACCGGGCCGGCCAGCTCGCCGTAAAGCAGCTCGAAGGCCTGGTGGTCACCGCGCGCCACCTTGGCCAGCAGGCCGATCAGGTCCGGTTTGCGGTCGGTGTCCTCGACCGGGCCAGGTTCGGCCCGCAACTGCCGCAGCTCCGTCCGTCTCATGCTCTCCATTCGAGGCAGTCCGGCCTCCGGATTGCTCCGAACGCCTTCAACCTGCGCGAATGAAAGTCGGGCCAATCCGGTTTGCGGGACAGCTCCGAATGGGCGCCGTGATCGGGAAACAGGATGGACACGGTTCGTTGCGTTCCGTAGTCGGCGTGCTCACGGCCGGGGCGCTGGCAGCCGGGGCGCTGGCAGCCGGGGCGCTGGCCGGGCTGCTGGCCGGCGCGGTGGCGCTGGGCGTGGCCGAGCTCGCGGCGGCGCTCATCGGCCCGGACAGCGCGCCGGTCATCGCGGTCGGCGAAACGGCGATCAACCTCACGCCGGTCCCGGTCAAGGACTTCGCGATCACGCACTTCGGGTCGCACGACAAGCTGGCGCTGATCGCCGGGATCCTGGTCCTGCTGGCCGGGTTCGCCGCGCTGATCGGCGCGGCGGCGGTCCGCCGGATCGGCTACGGGCTGGCCGGGCTCGCGGTGTTCGCCGGCCTGGGCGTCACGGCGGCCCTGCGGCTGCCCGGGGCGGGCCTGCTCGACGCGGTGCCCACCCTGGCCGGGGTGACCGTGGCCGCGGGGACCCTGGTGACGCTGGTGCGGCTGGTCCGGCCCGCGGAGCCGTGCGGCGGGCGGGCGCTGGTCACGGACGGGGTGACCGGCGGGCCGGGGACCGGGCGGGGCCTGGTTACGGACGGCGTGACGAGCGGACCGGGGGGTGCCGCGGGACCGGGGCGGCGGGGGTTCCTGGCCGGGGCGGCGGGGGCCGGGGTGCTGGCCGCGGCGGCGGGCGGGCTGGGCGATGTGCTGCTGCGGCGGTTCAGCGTCGCCTCGTCGCGGGCGCAGCTCCGGCTGCCGGCGGCGGTGGCCGCGCCGCCCGTCCCGGCCGGGACGGACCTGCGGATACCGGGACTGACGCCGTTCTTTACCTCGAACGCCGGCTTCTACCGGGTCGACACCGACCTCGTGCTGCCGCAGGTCGCGCCGGAAACCTGGACGCTGCGGATCGACGGCATGGTGGACCGGGAGCTCGAGATCAGCTTCGCCGAGCTGCTGCGGATGCCGCTGACCGAGACCGACATCACCCTGGTCTGCGTCTCGAACCAGGTCGGCGGGACGTACGCGGGCAACGCCCGGTGGCTCGGCGCGTCGCTGCCCGCGCTGCTGCGCCGGGCCGGGGTGCGCGCGGGCGCCGACCAGGTGCTGTCCTCGGCCGCCGACGGGATGACCATCTCCACCCCGCTGGCCACAATCATGCAGGGCCGGCCGGCGCTGCTGGCAATCGGCATGAACGGCGAGCCGCTGCCCGTCGCGCACGGGTTCCCGGCGCGCATGGTGGTGCCCGGCCTGTATGGCTACACCTCGGCGACGAAGTGGGTCACCCGGCTGACCGTGACCACGTTCGCCGCGCAGCGGGCCTACTGGACCCAGCGCGGGTACGCGGCCGTGGCCCCGATCCACACCGAGTCGCGGATCGACGTGCCCCGGCCGCTGGCCCAGGTTCCCGCGGGGCCGGTGACGGTGGCCGGGGTGGCCTGGGCGCCCGCTACCGGCATCGCGGCCGTCGAGGTCAGCGTGGACAACGGGGCCTGGCACCCGGCCCGGCTGGCCGCCACCGACGGCATCGACACCTGGCGGCAATGGGTCTGGACCTGGGACGCCGCCGACCCCGGGCTGCACACGCTCCAGGTCCGGGCCACCGACAGCAAGGGCGTGACCCAGCCCTCGCGGCGCGCCCAGGTCTTTCCCAGCGGGGCCACCGGCTGGGACTCGGTAGTGGTGACCGTCACCTGACGGCACCCCTTATCACATAGGAGAAAGAGAATGAAGATCCGTTTGCTCGCCACCTGCGGCCTGGCCGCCGGCCTGGCCCTGAGCGCGGCCGCGTGCAGTTCGAGCCCGTCCTCGTCGTCCGCGTCCTCGCCCGCGAGTTCGGCTCCGGTGTCCTCAGCGGCGTCGGCTCCGGCTTCCTCGGGGGCCACCACCGCGAGCGACTTCGGCCCGGGCTGCGCCTCGGTGCCCGCGAGCGGCGCGGGCAGCTTCACCGGCATGTCGACCGCGCCGGTGGCTACCGCCGCGTCGGCCAACCCGCTGCTGTCCACGCTGGTCACCGCGGTCAAGAAGGCCGGCCTGGTGGACACGCTGAACTCGGCGTCCGGCATCACGGTGTTCGCGCCGGACAACGCGGCGTTCGCCAAGATCCCGGCCGCGACCTTGAACAGCGTGCTGTCCGACAAGACCGAACTGACCAAGATCCTGACCTACCACGTGGTCGCCGGGCGCTACACCCCGGCCCAGCTCGCCGCGGGCACCCCGCTCAAGACGCTGGAGGGCGCCACCATCACCCCGGCCCTGATGGGCGGCACGTACGAGGTCAACAGCGCCAGCGTGGTGTGCGGCAACGTCCACACCGCCAACGCCACCGTCTACATCATCAACACAGTCCTGATGCCGCCGTCCTCCTGACGGCGAGGGTGGCCGGTGACCGTGTCGCCACGGTCACCGGCCGGCTGCGGGTGCGGGAACCACGGACCGTTCGGCAGAAAATGAAGGACGGGAGTGGGGCGGACGGGGCGTGGTGCTACGGTGCCGGGCGCCTCAGAGCTCTACCAGGGGGTCGGGGTAGCCCTTGATCTTCTCGGTCCAGGGGGTGTGGATGCGGGCCGCGGGCAGGGCGGCGAGCTCGGGGACGTAGCGGCGCACGTAGTCGCCGGCCGGGTCGAAGCGCTGGGCCTGGCGCAGCGGGTTCATGACCCGGTTGGGCCGGGTGTTGTTGCCGGTGCCGGCCACCCACTGCCAGTTGCCGGCGTTGCTGGCCACGTCGCCGTCGGCCAGGAACTCGTTGAAGTGCTGGTAGCCGTGCCGCCAGTCCAGGCCCAGGTTGCGGGTCAGGAACGAGGCGGTGATCATCCGGGCCCGGTTGTGCATGAAGCCCTCGGCGGCCAGCTGGCGCAGGCCGGCGTCAACGATCGGGATGCCGGTCTGCCCGGCCCGCCAGGCCGCCAGCGCGCCGTCGTCCTCGTGCCAGGCCGCGCCGGGGCGGTAGTTCTTCCGGGCCAGGTCCGGGAACGCGGCGGTGACCTGGTGGAAGAAGTCGCGCCAGGCCAGCTGGCGGCAGAACTCCTCGCCGTGCTCATCTCCGGCGGGGCGGTCGCGAGCGCCGAGCGCCACGGCCAGCGGGGACACGCAGCCGAACCGCAGGTAGGCGCTGAGCCGGGAGGTGTGGTCGCCGGGCAGGTCGTCGTGGCGTTCGGGGTAGCCGGCCAGGTCGTGCTGGCGCCAGGCCAGGAACCGGCGGCGGCCTTCGGTCTCGCCGCCCTTGGCGAGTGCGGGTGAGGCTCCTTGTGTCGCGGCGGGCGGGAGCGCCCCGATGGGCTCGATGTCCGGCATCTGGATGGTCTCGGGCGCCGGGCAGTGCGGGCGCCAGCGGGCGGCGCGCCAGACCCGCCAGTACGGGGTGAACACCTTGTAGTGGTCGCCGCTCGCCGGCCTCAGGTCGCCGGGCGGGACGACGGTCAGGCCCGGGGTGAGCGTGAGGTCCAGGCGGTGCCGTTCACACTCGCGCTGGAGGCGCTGGCGGCGGCGGGTGGCGTAGTGGGACACGTCGTCGGCGATAAAGACCGCACTGGCGCTCGTCTCGCGGGCCAGGGTGATGATCTCGGCGGCGGGGTCGCCACGCCGGATGATCAGGTCGGCCTGGCGCTGGCGGAGCTGATGCCGCAGGTCGGTCACCGACTCGGCCAGGAAGCGGGCCCGGTTCGGCGGCGCGGGGATCGCGGGATCCACGACGAACAGCGGCACGACCTGCCGGGCGGTTTCGCAGGCCTGGTGCAGCGCCGGATTGTCGTGCAGGCGCAGGTCGCGCGTGAAGACGACGATCGCGGTTTCCATGGCTATCCCCCCGAGAGTGCTGTTCGGCGCCCATGAGAATCTTCTAACCCTGCTCGCCGGGGGGGCGGTCGCGCTGCCATGAGAATTTGTGAGCGGCTGCGGGCGGGTGCCTGGTTCGGGTTGCTGCCGCTTGGTGGCGGGGCTGCTGCCCGGGGTTCGGGCGTGTGATGGCGCGCCGGGCTGATCAGGCTTCGCGGGGCGGGCCGGGCTGGGAGGATGGCGGCGGGCTGCCCGTGAGGCCGGGGCTTTTATGGGATGCGAGGCCGTTTCTAACCCTGGTGCCGGGACCTTGACCTGAGGGTCGCCTCTTGTCGCCTGTGAGCACGACGGTCACCATTCGCGGCCTTGAGCCGGATGACCGGGGTCCCCGGGCAGCCCGCCCTTGTTCCCGAGTCAAGGATAGGAGGCCCCGGGTGGGCAACGCGAGGAAGGGGAAGATTCCCGCGCAGCTGGTGGAGGACGAGGACTACCAGCTCCGGCACGAGCGGGTGGCGGGGATCGACATCGCGAAGGCGAAGGCAGACGTGTGCACCCGGCTGCCGCCGTCCGGTGAGGGCGGGCGGCGGGGGTCGCGGGTGGAGGAGGTCCCCGCGAGGGCGCGGGACGTCATGGCGCTGGCCGGCCGGCTGCTCGCGGACGGCGTGGAACTGGTCGTCATGGAGTCCACCAGCGATTACTGGCGGATGTGGTTCTACCTGCTGCAGGCGGCCGGGCTGCGGGTGCAGCTGGTCAATTCCCGCCATGCCCGGCAGCTGGCCGGGCGGCCGAAGACCGACCGGCTGGACGCGCAGTGGATCGCCCGGCTGGCCGAGATGGGGCTGCTGCGGCCGAGTTTCGTGCCGCCGCCGGAGATCCGGGCGCTGCGCGACCTGACCCGCACCAGGCTGCAGCTGGTCCGCGACCGCACCCGGGAGTGGCAGCGGCTGGAGAAGCTGCTGGAAGGGGCCCTGGTCAAGCTGTCGTCTGTGGTGCACTCGCTGGCCAGGACCAAGACGGCCCGGGTCATCGTGGAGGCCATCGCCGACGGCGAGAGCGACCCGGAGACCCTGGCAGGCCTGGCCGCCGGGCGCGTCAAGGGCGGCCGCAGCGCGATCGCCGCGGCGCTGGAGGGAATGCAGGTCCGGGACCACCACCGCATGCTGATCCGCGTCCACCTGGACCACATCACCCTGCTCGACCGGTCCGTCGCCGCGGTCGAGGACGAGATCGAGGCCGCCCTGGACGCCATCCCCGCCGCCTGGGGCACCGACGCCACCGGCGAGACGGGCCCGGACGCCGGCCGCGGCCCGGACCCCGCCGCCTTGCCGGCGGCAGAGCGGCTCGCGGAGATCCCCGGCGTCAGCCCTGCCCTGGCCCGCGCGATCATCGCCGAGACAGGACTCGACATGAGCATCTTCCCGGCCGCCGCCCACCTGGCCTCCTGGGCCGGCCTGGCCCCCGTCGCCAGCCAGTCCGGGCCCCGGACCCGCAAGCCGGGCAAAGGACACGGCGACGCCTACCTCAAGGGCTACTGCACCCAGGCCGCGACCGGCGCCGCCGGAACCGGCACGTTCCTCGGCGAACGGATCGGCCGCCTGTCCAGGCGCCTGGGCGGGAACAGGGCCAGATGCGCTGTCGCCAGGTCCATCCTCGTCATCATCTGGCACCTCCTGTCGGACCCGGGCGCCCGGTTCGCCGACCTCGGACCCGGCTGGCACGACACCAAGACCGACCGCGACCGCAAGATCCGCGCCCACGTCCGCCAGCTCCAAGCCCTCGGCCTCACCGTCGAACTCAGCGAAACAGCAGCCGCCTAAAACCAGAACCACCACGACCAGGCCCGTTCCCAAGGCGCCGCGGGCCGTTAAACCATGCCCGCATTTGGTGGCTGATTCTCACGGTCACAGCCGTCCAGGGTTGGGGTGGTCAATGGCCGGGACCTTCCCGTCGCGAGGGGTGTGGCGCCGTCCCAGCCTGCGCCCGGTGGACGTGATCGTGTTCGCGGCGCTGCTGGCGCTGTTGTTCGGGGTGCTGCGGCTGCTGGAGATCCTGGCCGCGCGGGGCGGGACCGACGGCCTGGCCGAGCTAGCCGACGAACTCAACTTCGAGGTCGACGACCTGCTGCCGCTGGTCGACGCGGCCGTGCTGCTCGGGCTGGCCGAGGTGCCCGGCGCGGACCTGGAGATCACCGACGCGGGCCGCGAGTTCGCCACCGCCGACATCAACGCCAGCAAGATGCTGTTCGGCAAGCTGGCCGCCGAGCGGGCCCCGCTGATCAAGGCGATCATGAACGGGCTGCGCGCCACGGCGGACGGGACGTTGCGCGAGGGGTTCTTCCTGGACCTGCTGCGCCGCGGGTTCTCCGACGCCGAGGCGCGCAAGCAGCTCGACATCGCCATCGACTGGGGCCGCTACGGCGAGCTGTTCGAGTACGACTCCGAGAGCGGGCAACTCGTGCTCGGCTCGGACCCGGTTCTCGGACCCGTCAGGGCCGGGGCCTGAGCTCGATGTGCCGCGGTCCTTCGGGTTCGGTGCCGCGGCGGCGCCATTCGCGCGGGTAGCCGAGGGAGACCTCCTCGAAGCGGACGCCGTCGTACCAGGTTGTCCGGGGGATGTGCAGGTGGCCGTAGACGACCGCGGCGGCGTTGTAGCGCAGGTGCCAGTCCGCGGTGCGGGTGGTGCCGCACCACTGCGCGAACAGCGGGTAGCGCAATACCCGGGTCGGCTCACGGACCAGCGGGTAGTGGTTGACGAATAGGACCGGTCGCGCCGGGTCGCGTTCGTCGAGGCGTTTTTGGGTGGCCTCGATCCGGGCCCAGCACCACTCTTCGATGGAGGGGTACGGATCGGGGTGCAGCACGGCCTCGTCGTGGCACACGATGCCGCCCTGGTAGGCCAGGGCGAGACCCTCCTCCTTGGTCAGCGCGCCGGCCGGGCGGAAGGAGTAGTCGTAGAGCAGGAACACCGGCGCGACCGTGACCGGCCCGCCCGGGCCCTCCCACACCGGGTACGGGTCCTCCGGGGTGTGGATGCCGAGACCGCGGCAGAACTCGACCAGGGCCAGGTAGCGCTCCTCGCCGCGCAGCTCTACCGGGTCCTTGCCGCGGGTCCACAGCTCGTGGTTGCCCGGGGTCCAGACCACGGTCTCGTACTTGCCGGCCAGGGTGCGCAGCGCCCACTCGATGTCGGAGTACAGTTCCCCCACGTCCCCGGCCAGCAGCAGCCAGTCGCCGTTCTCGCCCGGGGGAAGGCCGGCCACGATCTGGCGGTTCTCCGGGTGCGCCACGTGCAGGTCGCTGAGGGCCAGCAGCCTCGGGGTGGTCATCGATTTCCCTATCTACGTGTTGAATATCAATTATGGAACGGCCTCGGCTGGGGGTGTCTTCGTGCTTGCTGGGGTCGCCGGTGCGGTTCGACGGCGGCCACAAGCGGTTCCGGTTCCTGACCGACGAGCTCGGCCCGTACGTGGACTGGGTGCCGTACTGCCCGGAGGTCGAGATCGGGCTGGGCACCCCGCGCGAGCCGATCCGGCTGACTGATTCCGGACGGCTCGTCAACCGGAGCGGGACCGCGGACCACACGGTACTGATGGATGCCTTGCCGTTGCCTGCGGTCCTTGACGGGTACGTGTTCAAGGCCAGGTCGCCGAGCTGCGGGGTCCAGGGCATCCCGCGGTACCGGCCCTCCGGGGAGGCGTCCGGTGCGCACGGGCCGGGGCGGTACGCGGGGCGGGTCATGGCGGCGGCTCCGCTGCTGGCGGTGCAGGACGAGGGGCGGCTGAACGACGCGGCGCTGCGGGAGGCGTTCGTGGAGCGGGTGTTCGCGGCGGCACGGCTGCGTGCTTTGCTGTCCGGGGCGCGGGACCTGGCTTGCGGCGAGCCGGACCTGGCTTCCGGGGCGCGGGACCTGGTGGAGTTTCATGCCCGGCACAAGCTGCAGCTGCTGGCGCACGATCCTGCGCGGTACCGGCTGGCGGGGCGGCTGGTGGCGGCCGGTGGCGGTGCCGCTGAGTACCGGGAACTGTTCCTGGCCGCGATGGCGACGCCGACCACGCGGGGGCGGAACGCGAACGCGCTGCTGCACGCGTACAGCCGGATCGGGCGGACGCTCTCGGCGCCACGGCGTTCGGACCTGGTGGGACGGATCGACGCGTACCGGCGGGGCGAGGTGCCGCTCAGCGTGCCGGTGGCGCTGCTGGCCCACTACGCCAGCGGCGGCGACCTGCCGTGGCTGGAATCACAGACGTTCCTGGCGCCGTACCCGGCGGAGCTGGGGTTGCGGCACGCGGTGTGATTGCTTTGGGCCGTCAGCGGCGCGCGGGGTGCCCTTGGCCCTCGGCCCTCGGCCCTCGGCCCTCGGCGGGGCGGCGTGGGGGAACATCGCTAGCAGTTGGTCCGCTCCCAACTACGTCGTTGCCACAACGACGCACACCAGACGACGTGGTTGCCACAACGACGTAGTTGTGCGACCGGGGTGCGGCCCGGTGCCTCCCGTCGAGGGGTAGTCAGGCCAGGTCGTCGGGAATGTAGCTGCCCCTGGCCGGCGCGGGGATATGGCTGGCCGTCATTGTGACCAGGGAAGACGGGTGAGGGATGGTGATGGCCGGCTAGTCGGCGCGGAGGTCGGCGACGACTTCGGCTACGGTGCGGCGGCCCAGTTCGGCGAAGGCGGGGTTGGAGACCGCGTAGTACGGGACGAGTGCGGCGGCCTGGTGCAGCGCGATGCCGCGGGCGCGGGCCCAGGTGGCCTCGTCGACGTCCAGGGCGGCGCGGAAGGCCCGCCGCCCGGCCGGGCCGAACACCGCCCAGGCGGGGATGACGTCGGTGGCAGGGTCGCCGACGCCCACGCTGCCGAAGTCGATGACCGCGCGCAGCCGCCCGGCGGCGACCAGGAGGTTCGGCCGGAGCAGGTCGCTGTGGATCCAGCGGGGCTGGCCGTCCCACGCGGGCGCCTGCCGGGCGTGCTCCCAGGCGGCGACGGCGGCCCGGGCGTCGATGACATCGGCCGCGGCGGCGATCGAGGTCCGGGTGTCCGCGTCGAGTTCGGCCAGGGGCCGGCGGCCGGCCGCGGGCGCGTCGGCGGCTGGCGGGATCCGGCGGAGTTCGGTCACGAACCGGGCCAGGTCGCGGGCGGCGTGGCGTTCGTCGTCGACGAGTTGGTCGGAGTAGGGACATCCGTCGAGCCAGCGGTAGACCGCCCAGATGGACGGGTACCCGGCGGCCGGCTGGCCCAGGCCGACGGGCTCGGGGATGCGCAGCGACAGGCGCGGAGCCAACTCCGGCAACCACCGCCACTCCCGCTCCAGGGCGCGGACGAACCGCGGCACGAGGGGCAGCCGCGCGTAGAACTGCTCCCCCAACTGGTAGATGGCGTTGACCGTGCCGGTGGACCGGACCTCACTGACCGGCAGGCCTGCCAGGTCCGGGAACTGGGTGGCGACCAGCCGCCCCACCAGGCCGGCGTCGAGCTCGGCTTCCCCGTCGTGCATCTTCATCCGGAGCCACCGTAGGGCCCGCGGGAACCGCAGGGAAATACTTTTTACGTCCGGGTGCGGACGCCGCGGGCCGTCCGCCGCTAACGTCGGAATTGCGCGGCGGCGGTCTCCCTCCTATCCGCCGCCGCGCTTCGGTGGTAGCGGGATGAAGCCGCTGGTCCGGGCGGCGTAGTCCGCATACTGCGGACGGGTGGCGGCCATCCGCTGGTCGGTCAGCCGCTGGCCGGTGCCGCGGGTCAGGATGTAGGTCATCAGCAGCGGCGCGATGATGAGCGGCACCTCGGCCCAGGAGCCCAGGGCGATCAGGAACAGGCCCCACCACATACAGAAGTCGCCGAAGTAGTTGGGGTGGCGGGTGTAGCGCCACAGGCCGCGGTCCATGATCAGGCCGTGGTGGGCTGGATCAGCCTTGAACCGGGCCAGCTGCCAGTCGCCGACGGACTCGAAGACGAAGCCGGCCAGCCACAGGAGGCCGCCGACGACGGCCAGCGGGCCGACCTGCGCACGTTCGAGCATGCCGGCCTGGACGGGCAGGCAGGCCAGCCACAAGATGGCGGCCTGGAGCAGGTAGACGGTGCGCAGCGCGTAGACGTTCTGGTTGCCCTTGGCGCGGCTGAGCAGGTCCCGGTAGCGCGGGTCCTCGCCCTTGCCGTGGTTGCGCCAGGTGACGTAGCCAGCCAGCCGCAGGCCCCACACCACCGAGGCGGCCAGCAGCAGATAGCGCCGGGCGGGCTGGCCGTGCCCGGCCGAGGCGAGCAGGCTGACCAGGGCGGCCAGCGCGATGCCGATCCCCCAGGCGGTGTCGACCACGGCATGCCGGCCCAGCTTCAGCGCGACCAGGAACGTCACGGCCAGCATGACCAGCAGGGCGGCCGCGGTGACCAGGACGATGACGCCGAACGGGCCGGCGGGCAGGCCGCTCACCGGTCCGGCCGGACGGCGAGAATCTGGTCCACGCCCATCCGGCCCTCCTCGAAGGCCAGCGCGCCGCCGGCCAGGTACAGGCGCCAGACGCGGACCTGCTCCGTGGTGAGGAGTTTCGTGATTTCGGGCAGGTTAGCCTCGAAGTTGTCCAGCCAGGCCCGGATGGTCCGCGCGTAGTGCTCACGCATGGCCTGGACGTCGATGACCTCGAACCCGGCGTTCTCGATCAGCCGGACCGTCTCCCCCACCGGGCGCATGTGCATGTCCGGAGCGATGTAGGACTCAATGAACGCGCCGCCGCCGGGCGCGCGCCCGCGCCGGGACATCTGCTGGATCAGCAGGCGCCCGCCCGGCTTCAGCAGCCGGTGCAGCGTCGCGCAGAACCGGGGGTACTGCGCGGCGCCGACGTGCTCCCCCATTTCCACCGATGCGATCGCGTCGTAGTTGGTACCCAGCGGGTCCCGGTAGTCCTGGATCCGGACTTCGGCCCGGTCGGTCAGGCCCAGGCCGCGGACTCGCTGCCGGACATAACCGCCCTGCTCGGAGGACAGCGTCACGGCGGTCACCCGGGCCTGGTGATGGCCGGCGGCGTGCACGGTCAGAGAGCCCCAGCCGCAGCCCAGGTCGAGGAGCCGGCTGCCCGGCTCGAGGTCCAGCTTGCGGGAGATCAGCTCCAGCTTGGCTCGCTGAGCGCCGGCCAGGGTGTCCGCGATGGTCCACCAAGCGCACGAGTAGGCCATGCTGGGATCCAGGATGAGCTGGTAGAACGCGGCGGGCAGGTCGTAGTGGCCGGCGATCACGGCCTGGTCGCGGGCCCGGCTGTGCCGGCGGCCGCTGACCCGGAGCTCGCAGGCGGGCGGCGCGGGCGGCGGCCAGAGCGGGACCTTCAGCCGGGTGACGGCCCGGACCGCAGCCAGGGCTGGGCCGAGGAGCGGCGCGGCGCGCGGCCGCGCGCCGCCCCCCGGAGCTTGGGCGGCGGCCCGCACCCGGCGCAGGCCGTCGGTGAGGTCGCCGTCCACGTCGAGGTCGCCGCTGATGTAGGCGCGGGCCAGGCCGAGCTCGCCCGGGCGCCACAGGAGCTGGCGCAGGGCCCGCGGCGAACGGACGATCAGGACCGGGGCGCCCTCGGGGCCGGCCTCGCTGCCGTCCCACAGCCGCAGGCGGACCGGCAGGTCAACGCCGGCCTGCGTCTTGACCAGGTCCGCGATGATTCCGGCGGCGCCGTCCTGGCCGGTCATATGCGGGCCAGGGTGAGCTGGCTGACCCCGATGTAGCCGGAGCGGAAGCCGGCCTCGGAGTAGCACAGGTAGAACGTCCACATGCGGGTGAACACGTCGTCGAAGCCGAGCCGCGCGACCTCGTCCGCCCGGGCCTGGAACCGGTCCCGCCAGATCCGCAGCGTCTCGGCGTAGTGCGGGCCGAAGTCGGTGCGGGCCGCGATGCGCAGCCGGGTGGACCGGGCCAGGCTGTCCTCGATCGCGGTCACCGACGGGAGCAGGCCGCCCGGGAAGATGTACTTCTGGATCCAGGTGTAGGTGTGCCGGGTGGCCAGCATCCGGTCGTGCGGCATGGTGATCGTCTGCAGCCCGATCCGGCCGCCGGGCGCCAGGTGCTGGTCGAGCGCGGCGAAGTACCCGTCCCAGTACCGCTCGCCGACCGCCTCGATCATCTCGCAGGAGCAGATGGCGTCGAACGTGCCCTCGACGTCGCGGTAGTCGCACAGCTCGACGCGCACCCGGTCGGCCAGGCCGGCCTCGGCGACCCGCCGGGCGGCCAGCGCCTGCTGCTCGCGCGAGAGCGTCACCGTGACCACGGTGGCGCCACGCCGCGCGGCGCGGATGGCCAGCTCGCCCCAGCCGGTGCCGACCTCGAGCAGCCGGCCGCCGGGCCCGGCCCCGGCCCGGTCGAGCAGGGCGTCGATCTTGCGCCGCTGGCCCTCGGCCAGCAGGTGATCGACGGCCAGCAGGGTGCCGTCGGGGCGGGCCGTGAACAGGGCCGAGGAGTAGGTCATGGTCTCGTCGAGGAACAGCGCGAACAGCTCGTTGGACAGGTCGTAATGGCGGCCGATGTTGCGGCGGGCGCCGTCGCGGGTCTGCTGGTCGGCGGCGGGCGGGCGGCGCACGGCGAGCGCGCGCATCCGCTGCATCCAGGGCGGGATGAGGTCACCGACGTGGGTGGCGAGCACGGTGAGCAGGCCGGTCAGGTCGGCGCAGTCCCAGTCGCCGGCCAGGTAGGACTCGCCGAAGCCGATCAGTCCGGAGGCACCGAGGCGGCGGAAGAACTCCCGCGGCCGGTGCAGGTCCATGACCGGGGTGTCCGGGCTCTGTTCAGCTCCGGCCGCGCCGAGCAGCCGGCCGTCGGGGAACCGCACTCGCAGCGGGAGCGCGGCCACCGCACGGGTGAACAGGACCCGGGCCACGGCCGCGCGCGCCGGGGAGCCGTCGGCGACCGCCACGTCGGGCCATCGTTCCGCATCGGCCGCGACGTGGGGCCATCGTTCCGCATCGACCGCGACGTGGGGCCATCGTTCGGCATCGACCGCCTGGTGCGGGGCTTGCTGTGTGCTGGTGGTCACTGGACTCCCTCCTGTGGTTGGTGTGGCGGCCGGGGTACGACGGGCAGTCCGCGCAGGTAGAGCCGGATGCCCTGCCACCGGATCCGGGCCGAGACGGCCGCCGTAGACCAGGGGTGCCGCAGGGCGGCGGCGAGCAGGGCCCGGGCGGTGGCGGGCCGCCCGGTGCCGTGCACGCTGGCCACGAACGAGACCCCGCCGGGACGGGTGAGGGTCACGCTCAGCGCCAGCGGGACGCCCGGCGGGCCGGGCTCGGGCAGGCACATCCGGTAGCCGCCGTCGACCGGGTAGAAGGGCGAGACGTAGAACTGCTTGGCGGCCCGGGCCCGGCCGTGGTCGTCGGTGTGCAGCAGGTAGGCGTGCCGCTGCCGGTAGGTGTTGTGCACCTCGGCCACCACGCAGGCCAGCGGGCCGTCGGCGCGGTGGCACCAGTAGACGGTCAGCGGGTTGAACACGTAGCCGAGGACCCGGGCGTGGGCGAGCATCAGTACCCGCCCGCCGGCCAGGTCGATGCCGTGGCCGGCCAGGAACCGGTCAAGGTTGGCCCGGATCGGCTGCCGCGGGTCGCCCAGGTGGTCGCGGCCGTGGAAGCCGGCCAGCAGCCGCAGCCCGGGGCCGAGCCGGGGCAGGTGATCCAGGTCGACGAGCCACTGGTAGGTGCGGTAGGTGAACGCGTGACGCAGCGGCGCAAGCCGGGTGTGGGTGACCCGGCACTCGTACAGCGCGGCGCCCGCGGGCAGCGGGCGCGGGCCGGCCGTCACCAGGTCACCCCGAGCGCGGCGGCCGCCCGGGCACCGGACCGGCAGCCGTCTTCGTGGAAGCCCCAGCCGTGGTAGGCGCCGGCGAACGCGGTGACCGGCGTGTTCAGCTCGGGCAGGCGGCCCTGCGCGGCGACCGATTCCGGCGTGTACGCGGGATGCGCGTAGTCCATGCGGGCGATGACCTGATCCGGGTCGACGGTGCCGTGGTCGTTCAGGGTCACGATGTAGTCCCAGCCGGCGGGCAGGTGCTGCAGCCGGTTCATGTCGTAGCTGATCCGGGCCGCGCCGCCCCGGCACTGGCCGAGCTCGTAGTTCCAGGACGCGCGGACCCCGGGGCGGTCCGGGAGCAGGCGGGCGTCGGTGTGCAGCAGGGCTGGGTTCGGGGTGTAGCGGAAGGCGCCCAGGACCTGGCGTTCGGCGGGGGTGGCCGGGGCGAGCAGCGCGAGGGCCTGGTCCGGGTGGGTGGCGATGACCACCGCGTCGAACTGGTGCGCCCGCCCCGCCGCGTCGCGGACCTCGGCGCCGTCCGGGTAGCGGCGGACGGCACGGACCGGTGCACCGAGCCGGACGCAGGCCAGCGGGCGCGCGGCCCGCTCGACGTAGCACCGGGAACCGCCGGCCACAGTGCGCCAGGGCGGCGAGCCGGTCACCGACAGCATCCCGTGGTTGGCCAGGAAGGCGAACAGGTAGCGGGCGGGATAGCGCAGCGCAGTCCCGGCCGGGCAGGACCACACCGCCGCGACCAGCGGCAGCGCGAAGTGGGACTGGAAGTAGCGGGAGTACCCGCCGTGGTCGAGGAACTCACCGAACGTGGGGTCACCGGGCCCGTCGCGGTCCAGCAGCGCGCGGGCGGCATAGTGGAAGCGCGGGACGTCGGCCAGCAGTCGCAGGAACCGGCCGCCGCCCCGGCGCAGGCCCGCGGCCAGGCCGGCCGGGCCCCGCCGGCCCGCGTAGTGCAGGCCGCAGCCCGCGCAGGAGACCGACATGCTCATCTCGGTGGCCCGGGTGATCACCCCGAGCTCGGCGAACAGCCGGGTGAGCAGAGGGTAGGTGCGTTCGTTGTAGACGATGAAGCCGGTGTCGACCGGGACGGGGCCGACCTGGTGGGTGTCGGCGTGGCCGCCGAGCCTGTGGTCGGCCTCGAACAGCGTGACCCGGTCGGTCCGGGACAGGACGTAACCAGCGGTCAGCCCGCTGATCCCGCCGCCGATGACGGCGATGCTGCGCCCGGTCACGTGATTGCTCCCCTCCGCGGATGCCCTCATTCGGGGCTGACCGGGATCCGGATTGCCGGGCGCACCGCTGGCTCGCGGCCGAGCACGTGGCGCAGGGCCGGCTCGAGCTCGGGATAACGGAAGTGGTGGCCGGCGTTGATCAGCCGCTGCGGGCGGACGTGCTGGCTGGCCTCGGCGAGCTCGCGGGCGCCCTCGGCGCCCAGCAGCAGCCGGGGGCCGAGCGGGGGCACCGGGATCAGCGCGGGCCGGTGCAGCAGCCCGGCCAGCACGGCGGTGTAGTCGGCGTTGCGCGCCGGGGCCGGGGCGACCGCGTTGACCGGCCCGGACAGCGCAGGGTCCAGCACCGCGCGCAGGTAGATGTCGAGCAGGTCGTCCAGGCCGATCCAGGCCAGCCACTGCTTGCCGCTGCCCAGCCGCCCGCCCAGCCCGGCCGCGAACAGCGGGTACAGCAGGTGCAGCATGCCGCCCCGCGGGGTCTGCACCAGGCCGGTGCGGATCTGCACGGTACGCAGACCGGCCTGGACGGCGGGAGCGGCGGCGGCCTCCCAGTCCGCGACCACGCCGGCCAGGAACCCGTCGCCGCGCTCGCTGGTCTCGGTCAGCACCTCATCGCCGCGATCGGGTCCGTAGATCCCGATGGCCGACGCGGTGACGAAGGCCCGCAGGCCCGGTGCCGCGTCTGCGGCGAGCTCGGCCAGGCGGCGGGTGGGGGTGATCCGGCTGTCGCGGATCTCGGCCTTGCGGCCGTCGGTGAACCGCCCGCCGATCGAGGCCCCGGCCAGGTGGATCAGCGCGTCCACGCCGCGCAGCAGGTCGGCCGCGGGCTCCTCCGGCCGCCAGTAGCGCTCCCCGGGGTGGCGGGGCGGCCGGCGGACCAGCCGGATGACGCGGTGCCCGGCGGTGCTCAGCAGCGCGGTCAGCGCGGTACCGATCAACCCGCTCGAGCCGGTGACCGCGATGGTCAACTGGTCCGGGGACAGATCCCGGGCGCGGGCCTGGGCGGCCAGGTCATCGGCCAGCTGCCGGTGCCGGTAGGCGAGCATGGGCCGGAGCACCCGGGCCGGGAGCGGCGTCTGGACCAGGTCGGTAACGCGGGTGGAATTCTGGCCGGCCACGGTGAACTGGTGGGTGTGCCGCCACGGCAGCGGCAGGGAGGTCAGCACGTCGGCGAATTCGTGCGGCGGGTCGTACTGGCCGGGCTGGTGGGCGGCCACCCAGCGTAGCCCGCCAGGCAGCCGCAGCACGGCCTCCCCGTCCCGGACCGACTCGGCCTCGCGTTCCACCCGGACCGGCGACCAGGGCGGCATCAGCCTGGTGATGGCCCCCGGCCTGGTGTGCCAGGCGAACACCTCGCTCAGCGGGGCGTCGACCACGCTGGAGTACTTCAATTCCATGAACTCGGTCCTTCCCGTGTTATAAAAACAATACTAAACTACACTAAAAATACGAGTTCAAACCGACCATGGGAGAGCGGGACGGGGCCTCGGCAGGCGGGATGGGGCCGTCGGGACGGAGCACTGCCGACGGGGCGGGTGAGCCGACGGGAGAATGTGCGGATGGCCGGGAAGGGATGGAGGCGGGATGCAGCTACGCGAGGCGGCGGCCGCGCTGGGGGTGCACTATCAGACCGCCTACGCCTGGGTGCGGCAAGGCACGTTGCCGGCCCGCAAGACGGGGCGCGGCTACGAGGTGAGCGACGACGACGTCAGCGCGCTGGCCGAGCGGCGATCCTCGGGGACGCCGCCGCAGCCGCAGGTACGCGTCCGCAGCTGGCAGGTCCAGGCCGGGCGGCTCTACGACGCGATCGTGTCCGGTGACGAGACGCTGGCCAGGCACGATTTCGACCGGCTGGCGCTCGGCGTGCCGCTGATCGACCTGTGCGAGCGGATCATCACCCCGGCGCTGCGCCGGGTGGGCGACCAATGGGCGGCCGGCGAGCTGTCCATCGCGGCCGAGCACCGGGCCAGCGCCATCTGCGAGCGGCTCATCGGCCCCCGGCTGAACCAGCCGCCGGGCCGCCCGCGCGGGATCGCGGTGACGGCCACACCGCCCGCCGAGCGGCACGGGCTGCCTGCGCTGATGGCGGCGGCGTGCCTGCGCGAGGACCGCTGGCTGGTCCACCACCTGGCCGCGGACCTGCCGGTCGCCGAGGTGATCGAGCTGGCCCTGGACACCGGCGCGGACCTGGTCGTGCTGTCCTCGGCGACCAGCCAGGCGTCCCGGGCCGCCCGGCGGGCGGCCCGGGAGATCGGCTTCTCCGCGCCCCGGCTGCGGGTGCTGGTCGGCCGGCCGGGCGACACGCTGAGCAAGCTACGCGAGCTGGCTCGCGCGGCGGCGGTGCCGCGGGACTTAGCGCGGGCCGGGGGTTGGCGCGGGCCGGGGGGTTGGCGCGGGCCGGGGGGTT
>Ga0070735_10000685_pt1 | contig 35196 bp, 32 predicted proteins | sample Coa_R1_FD_66443 | JGI IMG/M metagenome (GOLD analysis project Ga0070735, IMG submission 66443) | Surface soil microbial communities from Centralia Pennsylvania, which are recovering from an underground coalmine fire - Coalmine... | ecosystem: Environmental > Terrestrial > Soil > Unclassified ...
GTCATCGCCGACTACATCGCCGCTACAGCTCCTCCCGAAAAGGAATCGAAACCGGCCCCGGAAGATCGCACCCCTGAATTGCGGATTCAGGAAATCAAAGAAGACGCAGGCGGTTTACCGTGGGAATCTTTCGCAGTTGTTCTTCTGATCGCAGCAATCGGATTCGCCATTTGGGGTATTCGTTCCCGCGGGCGCGAGAAATCGACTTCGCCACCTGCCAATCCGCCCGAGCGAATGCAACCTGCCGCTGCTAAACCGGCCACTCCTGTCGCGCCGAATCCTGCACCAGCTGCAGGGTCGGTGAACCCGGCCATACCAGTTGCACCTGCTCTGTCTTTGCGCATCACTGTCGAAAATGATTGCTGGGTTTCCATCAAAGCGGATGGCCGGGAAGTCCTGCGCGATACTCTTGTTGCTCCCGCAGAAAAGTCACTCACCGCGTACAAGCAAATCGTCGTACGTGCGGGAGACATCTCGGCCCTCGATTTCGATTTCAACGGCAAAAGGCTTCCTCCGCAGGGCGAGGAAGGCGAAGTGAAGACCGTCGTCTTCGACACGAATGGTTACCATGTCGCGCTACCTCCTCCACAACCGACGGCTGCTCCGCCTGTTCCGAACCCGGTTTCGCAGCCTCAGCCCTAACTCCTTCTTTTCCATTCACCTCGAAGCTCTGACCGTTGAATTCCGCTCCTCTACCACTCGCTGTGATCGTGAACTTCCCGGCTCAAAGTCATTGCGCCCCCAACCCCATCTTTGGTAGCTTTTTAAAGACTCCGTCGTGGTATGCGCCGGCCGTGTTTTGTGGATACCCCTCCCAGGCGTCACGTCCCGAAGGCTAAGGAGAACCGCTTGTCACAGAAAAATCGCTATTTATTTACCTCGGAATCTGTAACCGAAGGTCACCCCGACAAAATTGCTGATCAGATTTCCGACGCCATTCTTGACGCCTGTCTTACCGAAGATCCCACCAGCCGTGTCGCTTGCGAAACCTTGACCGCCACCGGCCTTGTTGTGATCGCCGGTGAAATCACCACCAAGGCCTATGTCGATTTCCAGACCTTGGTCCGCGGCACCATTGCGTCGATCGGCTATGACAACGCGCTCTATGGATTCGATGCCAACACCTGCGCCGTGATCTCCAGCATTAACAAGCAGTCCGGTGACATCGCCATGGGCGTCGACACCGGCGGCGCCGGCGACCAGGGAATGATGTTTGGATATGCGTGCAATGAGACGCCGGAACTGATGCCGATGCCGATCTCGCTGGCGCACAAGCTGACAATGCGACTGTCGGAAGTTCGCAAGCACGGCAAACTCCCATACCTCAGACCTGATGGAAAATCCCAAGTCACAGTTGAATATGATGAACACCGCAAGCCGGTGCGCGTTGATGCGGTTGTGATCTCCACGCAGCACGCTGAGACCGTAGGCAACGACGAGTTGCGCGGTGACATTTTGAAGCACGTCATTCAACACACAATTCCGGCTCATCTCCTTGACGAAGATACCAAGTACCACATCAACCCGACTGGGCGATTTGTGATCGGGGGCCCGATGGGCGACACGGGTCTCACCGGACGCAAGATCATTGTTGATACTTACGGAGGCATGGGACGTCACGGGGGCGGAGCATTCAGCGGCAAGGATCCGACCAAGGTCGATCGCTCGGCTGCATACATGGCGCGTCACATCGCCAAGAACATAGTTGCAGCGGGACTGGCTGATCGATGCGAAGTGCAACTTGCCTATGCCATAGGGGTTGCCGATCCGGTGAGCGTCCTTGTAGATACTTTCGGAACGGGCAAGGTCGACAACGCTACCATCCAGGAATTGATCCGCAAGCATTTCCAACTGACGCCGAAAGGAATTATCGATTCGCTCAAGTTGCGGCGGCCGATCTATTGCAAGACCGCGGCGTACGGGCACTTTGGACGCAACGATCCCGACTTCACATGGGAAGCGACCGACAAGGGCGCGAAACTGGCCGGCGATGCCGGCGTGCGGGAGCACGCGCACGCGAGAAAGTAGGATTTAACTTCCCCACTCAAGCAGAACCGGCTTGAGTGGGGCACCCAAGCTCGAATCCTTCGCGGCGCAAAAGCAGCTTGCTCAGGATGACAAGTTAAAGACAGGAGAAGCATGGCTACGACACCAGTTGCAGTACGCAGTGACATCAAAGGCCTCGAGTTTGCCGATCTGGGCAAGAAGCGCATTGACTGGGCTAACCAGTCGATGAAGGTTCTGCAGATCATCCGCAAAGAATTCATCAAGAACCAACCACTGCGCGGCATTCGTATTTCCGCCTGCCTGCACGTGACCGCCGAAACGGCGAATCTGGCCATCACTCTGCGCGACGGCGGCGCTGACGTCGTGCTGTGCGCGTCGAATCCGCTTTCCACGCAGGATGACGTCGCCGCCAGCCTGGTGCGCGATCACAATATCTCGGTCTTCGCCATCAAAGGCGAGGACAATGACACTTATTACAGCCACATTCTGGCCGCGATCGACCACAAGCCGAACCTCACCATGGACGACGGCGCTGACCTTGTCACCATTCTTCACACTAAGCGCACGGATGCGCTCGAGAACGTGATCGGCGGCACAGAAGAGACTACTACCGGCGTGATCCGACTGCGCGCCATGGCGAAGGAAGGCGTGCTGCGCTTCCCCATCGTCGCGGTCAACGATGCTGAGACCAAGCATCTGTTCGACAACCGCTACGGCACGGGGCAGTCCACCATCGACGGCATCATACGCGCGACGAATTTCCTGCTGGCGGGATCGAAGTTTGTGGTCGCCGGCTATGGCTGGTGCGGACGTGGGCTGGCCAGCCGCGCCCGTGGCGCCGGCGCCGAAGTGCTTGTCACCGAAGTTGACCCGACAAAGGCACTCGAAGCGGTGATGGACGGCTTCCGTGTGATGTCGATGAATGAAGCCGCGAAACTCGGCGACGTGTTCTGCACGGTCACCGGCAACAAGAGCGTGCTCACCAAAGATCACTTCGAAGTCATGAAAGACGGCGCCATCATCTCGAACTCGGGTCACTTCAACGTTGAGATCGACATTCCGGCGCTCGAGAAAATGTCTTCGTCGAAGCGTACTACACGCAATTTCGTCGAAGAATATTCGCTGAAAGACGGGCGCAAGATCAATCTGCTGGGCGAAGGACGGTTGATCAATTTGGCTGCGGCCGAAGGACATCCGCCGTCGGTGATGGACATGAGCTTCGCCGACCAGGCGCTTTCGTGCGAATACATGGTGAAGAACGCCAAGACGCTGGAGAAGCGCGTGTACAAAGTTCCCGAAGAACTCGACAAGCGTGTGGCCAAGTTGAAGCTCGAGTCGATGGCTATCAAGATCGACCGCCTGACGCCGGAGCAGGAAGAATATCTGGCGGGGTGGTCAGAAGGAACATAAGACCGTCGTCGGTCTTTGGTCGTTCGTGGGGCGGTGCAAGCCGCCCCGTTTTTATTTTGGGCAGAGTCGCGCGGAACCACTTGCAAGCTAGAATCGCACATGGCTATTTAACTGAATGCGACTGGCAACGTCACAACCCGTTGCGGTTCCGAGGTTCGGAACACGCACTACTCAGTTCTGTGTCGACGATCTTGCCGCCCCTGCGGGGCGGGGGGAGTAGACACTTATTCGCAGCGCTGAAGCGCTGCGCCACCCAAACCGTGATGCTCCCATGACCGTCCGTCGCAAGATCCATAACATCGAGGGTGGAACGGCGTGGCGATTTATCCGAAGCTGAAGGAGTCGAAGTACAGCGAGTGCCTTGAGGCGTGGCATTTGCTGGAGTCGAATGTAGTGGATTTGATTCAGGCGTGTGAGAAAGTTAGCAATCAGCACTCAGCAGTCAGCATTCAGTAACATCCCCACTCAAGCAAAAGCGGCTTGAGTGGGGCATCCATTGCGTCGAACTCCAATTTTATTGTGAAACGGCGAGCTGCGTGGGCGTTGCAGGGGGGCGATTCAGAGGCCCACTGATGATCGTGCCGCCGCCGTTGCTTGCGCTGTATTGGGCAGACAACACCTGCGGTGCGCCGGTATATCCATTGACCTGGGACAGGTAGACATATTGATATGACGGATCCAGTGCGATTGAACTGGGGGAATAGATACCCGTCGTAGTGCCGGATTGCTGGATGACTCCATTCGATTCGATCGTCCATGCGGAAATGTTGTCAGTGCCAAAAGTAAATCCGATGGCGCTGTAAAACAGCAGGTTGTGGAAGGGATCAATCTGCAGGCTGTTGGCGATATTACTGGATTCGGGGCCATCGAAAGGAGATCCTGGCACCTGCTTCAGCGATCCACCCGAAGGGTTGATGCCATAGCCGTTGAGGAAGCCTCCGTTGTAAATGTCATAGACAAATTTCCCGTTGGCGGCGATTGGATTCGGTTGACTGCCGGCGGTGAACGGTGAACCGGCGACACTTGTCAGCACGCCAGTGTTGGCGTCCAGCGAGTACCCGGAGATATTCATTGAGTTGTAGTTCGCGACATACACGAAATGGCCAGTGAAGTCAGTCGTGATGGACGTCGGACTGTTTCCGGTCGCGACTTCACCGATGAAAGTCAGGAGGCCGGAGCTGCGGTTGATTCGAAAGCTTGCCACTTTGTTCGAGGAGAACTCGGCTACGAACAGGAAGGCTCCAGCACGATCAACGGTAAGGTAGGCCGGACCGCTGGACGGGCCTTTAATGGTCTGCTTCAGGAAAAGATCGCCATTCGCGCGATTGATTTCGAAGACGGCCACTCTGCCATCGTCCAGGCCTGCATACGCAAAATTTCCAGGCGGATCGACTGCAACCGAATGCGGCGCTGCCTCCACATCGAATGTAGGCGGCTCTGAACCACCTCCGGGAATCGAGAGGACGCCGTTCTTGATTTGATACATGGCGATGTTGTTAGCTTCGGTGTCGGTCATGTAGAGGAACTGACCGTTAGGTCCGCCAGTATCGAGGATCGCCAGAGAAGCTCTGAAGGTGTTTCCACAGTTGTCCCAGGCCTGTACGACCACGTTGTTGTAGTTACCAGGGAGAAGATCGATAAAGGCGTCTAACGTTGCGCCCCGGATGGTGTAGGCGTTGGCGCCTTGAGTGGGATAGATGCGAAGAGCGGAGATTCCTTTCGCGCACCCGGGACTTTCTGCCGATGCCGCGAAGTGGACAGGTGTGGTACTGCTGCCGAGCGTCGGCAGAAATACGTGAACGCCGGCAGCAGCGGTCACCGTAATCGTCCGCGAAACCTTGGTGACGCCACCGCAGTTATCCCATGCCTGAATCACAGTGTTGTACGTGCCGGCCTTGAGATTGAGGAACGTTTCCAGATGGAAGCTGTCGGTGGTGAAGGCGTTGACTCCAGGCGCAGTGTAAATGCGCATGGCGGAAATTCCGGAGGCGCAGGAAGCCGTACTCGCCGTTGCATCAAAATATGTCGGGGCGCCGACAGCGGCGCCGTTGGCAGGCGAGGCCACTGTGATGGTAGGCACCGCACCCCATGCCATGGTGCAAAGACTCAAGAAGAATGCAAGAAGAACATACTTCGGGGCAAAGTTCAGGGACCGCATAGAAAACTCCTCGCTCTCTCGAGCTGGTGACGGATTGGATATCGTGTGTTGACCCGTAGGGTTAGCCAGGAGCGATGGAGGAACTCAATTTCCCAGACCTTGTCGACCAATTCTTACAGTTTCTAGGTGCCGTTTTGAGGATTACAGAAGCAGAGCAGGTTGCAAACCTTACAAGAGTCCTACAGGAAGATTGGAGCTTAGATTCGTCCCAGACAGCGTACAGCTAGGGACCTCAGACTCTGTCCACGTCACGATTTCCGATGTATGTTGTTGCGCCTCAATTTGAGGTCCTCAAGGTTTCACCGTCTCCACGCTTAAAAGAAGTCCCACGCTGAAACCATCGATTACTCGAAGGAGATGATATGCCCCAACCGAAGAAACTCTTTCTGGCACTTGTTGTTGTGTTCCTTACCTTTCAGACAAGTCTGGCAATCGCGCAACAGAATTCCAGTGCCGTTCCAGCTTTGGTGAACTTCAACGGAACGCTGACGGACGCGAATGGGAAATTCTTAACTGGAAACTTTGGCGTCAGCTTCTCCCTTTATGCAGACCAGCAAAACGGAGCGCCTCTGTGGGCAGTAAGTCAGAACGTACAGGCGGACAAATACGGACACTACACAGTTACGCTAGGCGCGATGACAAGCGGGGGCTTGCCTTCATCCTTGTTTGCAGGTGGTGCAGCGCGATGGTTAGGAGTGCAGGTGCAGGGGCAAGTTGAGCAACCGCGGGTTCTGTTGGTGGCCGTGCCGTATGCGTTGAAGGCAGCCGACACCGACACCATCGGAGGAAAACCAGCATCGGCTTTTGTGCTGGCGGCTCCGGCTGGTAGCTTTCCTTCTAATGGCTCGACATCGAGCAGCACGAATACTCTCGTATAAGTTCAAGGTGCATCGGGTGTTACCGCTCCGGCCATCAGCGGCTCTGGAACGCGCGGCCATATCGCGGGATGGACAAGCAGCACGAATTTGGGTAATTCCACCACCGTTCAAAATCTAGCGGGGAATATAGGCAAGGGCACTATATCCATCCCGAGCTGTTTGGAGCGCCGGAAGACAAGGCCGTCGAATGGGCGCGACACCCCGTGTGGATGAACCATGTGCGGGAGGTCAACCAGAGAAATGCTGCTCATCGGGCTGCCATGGGTTGGAGAACGAAGAGCCAGTAGTCTGGAGTCAGAAGTCGCGCAGAACATTGTTAGAGGAAAGGGAGGGCGGCCTCCTAGCGACTGCCGGGCAACCGTGTCTGATTCCTGCCAATCCAAGTAGCCTGTCCGAATTCGGACCAGGAGGGCTGGATTGAAAGTTAAGCATCTGAAACGACTTGGGTTGTCGACGGTATTGACGGCCGGACTCAGCGTAGGAATGCTGGCGACCGCTCCGAGGCTCTTGGCGGATGATCATGGCGATTGTGAGCGAAGGGTCGAACACGCGGAAGCGAGACTTGACCAGGCAATCCAGAAGCATGGTGAGCGGAGTCATGAGGCTGAGGAGCGCCGACGTGACCTGAACGCGGAGCGCGATCGCTGCTGGCAAAAATATCACGGCTGGTGGAACGCCCACGACAAGAGATGGCATACCGACCGCGATTGGGAGCAGGACCACGATCGCGATCAGCACTAGAAATCTCGATGCAAAATTGCCCAACCCGTCAAAAACCTGGGCATTCGAATCGACACATCTTCAATGACAAATCCCCACTCAAGCAAAAACCAGCTTGAGTGGGGCACCCACTGAGATCTAAAGCACGAAGATGTTCTTCTTCGCGCACATCTCTTTTAATACCTTTGGCCAAACGGTGACACTCACCTCGCCGAGGTGCGCCTTGCGGAGCAGTAGCATCAGGGTTCGCGATTGCCCGATGCCTCCTCCGATTGAAAGCGGAATTTGGTCCTTGAGAATTGCCTGATGATAAGGCAGTTCCATGAAGTCGATTTGCTGAGCCATTTGCAATTGCTTCTTTAGGGTTTCGGCGGTAACACGGATTCCCATGGAACTGAGTTCATGACGGCGCTTTGTCACATGGTTCCAAACCAGGATGTCGCCATTGAGACCATGAGTTTCCTTGCGAGTTTGGTCGCGGGTGTCTGTGACCCAGTCATCGTAATCGGCAGCACGCATCTCGTGGGGATATCCGTCTTTTAGCGGCCAGCCAATACCGATAATGAAGATGGCTGGATACTTTTGTAAGATTTCTGTTTCGCGCTGCTTGCGTGGAAGATCGGGATACATGTCGAGGATCTCTTCCGCGTGCAGGAAGACGAGTTCCTCGGGAAGGCTGGGATAGCGATGATCATTCAATTGCGGAAAAAGTGATTGAGCAAAGCGCTCAGCTCCGACTAAAACCTTCCAGATCTTGCGAACGACGTCCTTGAGAAACTGCAGATTGCGCTGCTCTGCGGTGACTACACGTTCCCAATCCCACTGATCGACGTAGGCGGAGTGGTCGTGGTCGAGGAAATAGTCCTTGCGGACAGCGCGCATGTCGGTGCAGATCCCCTCGCCGACTTTGCAGCAAAATTGCTTCAGAGCGACCCGTTTCCATTTGGTTGCGGCTTGCACGACCTGAGCGTCAATGGGATTAATGTTGCGATCATTGGAAATGTGGAATTGAACGGGAGTGCGTGAGCCGTCACGATCCAGCATGTCGTTGACGCCACTCTCGACATCGACAATCAACGGAACTTCCACCATCATCAGGTTGAGTTCTTTGCAGAGATTGTCTTCGATGTAGCGTTTTACGTGGAAAATAGCCTGCTGCGTATCGCGCGGGCTCAGCAGCGAGTGGTAGTTTTGCGGCAGAATCTTCTCGAGTTCTTTGTAATCACCGATTCCAGGCCCAGCCAGGTCGGCTTTTTTGTCCAATACCATGGTGCCCATGAATGCTCTCCTTGGCAGACGGAGTCTTCCGTCGGCACACAATTGCCTAACCGCTTATTGAAATTCACGGGCAGGCGGAGGTCAGTGCCACGGGTCACAGGCACGGGTGAGGGATGGGCTGACCGTTTCTTCTCATAAATCTGGAACCTTTTCCCCTGCTGCTGCGAAGACACTTTGAAGGCCCAGACGTCAGATCGGCAGCATCACACAAACTATGGTGCGGTTTGAGGGGACATCCGAAGCGGAGCTGTTGAAACTGGCCAAGGCCGGCGATGAGAGCGCCTTTCTCGTTTTATATGATCGTCTAAAAGGCGGCATCTTCCGATACGCCTTCTTCATGACCAATTCAAAGCCCGCGGCCGAGGAGGTCACGCAGGATGTCTTTGTTTCTTTGTTGCGTGACGCCGGTGGATTCTCGCCGGATTTGGGAGACGTCGGCGGCTTTGCATTCGGGATTGCGCGCAATCTGGTGCGGCGTCTAGGGAGGCGGGAACGGTTTTTCCGTCCGCTGCCCGCATGTGAAACGATTGAAGAGCTGCCGGCCAGTCTGATATCGCCAACAGAAGGTATTGCGGCGCAACTGGTACGAGGGGAGCAGATCGAAAGCGTGCGCACGGCCATTGCCTCGTTGCCGGAGCATTATCGTCAAGCGGTTGTGCTTTGCGATTTGTGTGAACTCTCCTATGCCGAAGCCGCCTCGCGTCTGGAATGCGCCGTGGGCACGATCCGGTCGCGTCTGAACCGCGGGCACATGCTGCTCGCGCAGAAATTGAAGCCTCTGCGGGGTGGACGGAGTGAGTTTCGCGAGACTGGGACAGAAGGGTGCTTAATATGACTTGCAAGGAATTCCACTCACGCTCGGACGAGTACATCGGCGCATTCTCGGTGAATGCTGAGCTGTTAGAACATTTCCGCCAATGTGCTGATTGCCAGTGCGTCTTCGATGAGCAACGGGGACTCAGACATCATCTGCAGGTCGTCCGCGACTCTGTCCCTCAGATTCCGGATTCTCTCGATGCGCGAGTCTTGAGCAAGTATCGTGAGCACGTGGCCACCACGGTGGCTCGGTCACAGCAACATCGCACAAGGATCGCGTTAATGATTTTGTCGTGGAGAGGAGGGGTCGCAGCGCTGGCGCTGGTTTTCATAACGTTCGCACTTGCCGTCAGACGGAGTGGCCAGCCGCGGATCGAGAACGTGCAGACTGTGAGCATCGCTCCAAAAGCAGAATCTGCACCAACGCACGAAGAGACGCCTATTTCGCAAGTTGTAACAAACAAGCGCCGCGTAAAGAATGCCCGCGTCCAAAGAGCGAAGCCGAAGGTGGAGATGATTCCATCCGGAACGATCGAAGCCTCGCTTCCAGAGGGCTTTCGCAGCCTGATGTACTGTGATGCTTTGAGTTGTCCCGACGAGATGGAGATGATCCGCGTGCAGCTGCCGCCAGGTTTCGCTGGGTTTGCACCCGCTTCGAATTCAAATGCCGTTGTCTTCGCCGATGTGTTGGTTGGTACGGACGGAATTGCTCGCGGGATTCGGATTGTCCAATAAAAGAACTCATTTTCATGGAGGAATGCTTATGGGTTGGAAAGTGAATATTCTTGCTGTGATTACAAGCCTGATGTTCGGGGCTGGCATGTTGGCACAGACAACGTCGTCAGCACAATCGTTGCCCACGACTCTGCCTGTCGATCCGCTCCCGCACATGAAGAGCGTGATTAGCATTCGCTCGGAGGCAATGGACGCGGCCCCAGTCAAAGGCGCACCGTTCTGCGCAACCATTGCGACTGAACACACGCAAAACTTCGCTGATGGAAACCGCATTCACACCACTGACAATTCGACTTTGTGCCGCGACAGCGAAGGCCGTACTCGACGCGATGCCGGGCTTATGCTGCTTGGGCCTTCGCCGCAAAAGTCATCGGCTAAGCTGGTGACCATCGTTGATCCAGTCGCCGGGTACCGCTATGTGCTGGATGCGAACGAGAAGGTCGCGCGCAGGATGCCTATTCCGACGGGAATGACGGGAGGTCCCGACGGCGCGGCGCACCTCGGTTTCGCGACCAAGGCTGTTCCTGGCGCAAACGTGATGTATCAGACAGCGGGGGAAGGTGGACAGGTTTTCGTGAGGAGGTTCGGGCAAGCATCGGGCGATGAGCCAGCGCCAGCCACTGAAAATCTGGGCGACCAGACGATCAGCGGAATTCGCGCAACTGGCACCCGTATTACCACGACAATTCCTGCCGGAGACATGGGCAACGAGCTGCCGATTGTCACGACGTCGGAGCGTTGGTACTCACAGGAATTGAAAGCCACGGTGATGACCAAGCACGACGATCCGTGGGCCGGCGAACTGAAGACTCAATTCACCAACGTAAGCACCACAGAGCCGGACAAGTCCCTGTTTGCAGTTCCCGCCGATTACAAAATTGACGATGAGAAGCCTGGGCAGTTCCTGATGCTACCGGCGCCAGGGGGGCCGATGGGGCCACCGCCGCTGCCGGAGTGAGACGAACTCTCCCACCCAGGGAAATCCCTTGGGTGGGATGCATTTCCCTCCCTTGAAACCCTTAATGCTAGAGAACTCGAATTGCCCTTCTAACATCCGCACTTGAACAGCAGCTCACCGGCAAAAACGCGAAGCAAGTTCGGTCCCAAAACTTAGGAATGTGTCCCGCAAGTCGGACGGACTGCCCCGAACCCGCCGTCTGCATGCCCTTTTGATTGGTGTATTTAGGGGTTCCGGTTACCAAGGTTTCTTTCGACGGCAAGGGCAGGCCGCATATAATTTTATGATTCCGGCTCCTGGAACGAGGTCGAGGGTCATGACGAAAGTCGCCGATGCTGATCGCAACCGGCAGACGCAGGAATTGGCCATTTTTCACGACGTGGCCAAGGCCCTAACCTCCTCATTGGATCTCGATTCCATCCTGCAGACCATCATGGAGAAAATGGCGGAGTACTTCCGCCCCGATACCTGGTCGTTGCTCATGGTCGATGAGGAGCGCGATGATCTTTACTTTGCGATTGCAGTGGGAACCGCCTCCGAAGCCCTGAAAAACATCCGTCTGAAAGTCGGCGAAGGCATTGCGGGATATGTGGCCAAGCACGGCGAACGGCTCATTGTGCCCGACGTTTATACCGACCCACGGTTCGCGCGTCGTATCGATGAGATGACTCGATGGGAGACGCGGTCCATCATCTGTTTCCCTCTGCGCTCGCGATTGCGGGTTTTGGGTGTCATTCAGCTTGTCAATGCGGATATGACGCACTTCGGCGATCAGGAAATCTTTTTCTTGCAATCGCTTTGTGACTATGCAGCAATCGCAATCGAAAACGCCCGGGCGGTCGAGAAGATCCAGGAACTGACTATTACCGATGATTGTACGGGCCTGTTTAATGCCCGCCATCTGCATAAGACGCTGGAGACTGAGGTCTACCGATCATCGCGGTTTGGATACGAATTTACGGTCGTGTTCATCGATCTCGATCACTTCAAACAAGTGAACGATACGCACGGGCATTTGATCGGCAGCAAGTTGCTGGCAGAAATCGGATACCTGATCAAAGCCCAACTGAGACTAATCGATTATGCATTCCGGTATGGCGGCGACGAATTTGTCGTACTGCTGCCACAAACCGGCAAGGACTCGGCGCTGGTGGTTGCGAAACGCCTGCGCGACAGCTTGCGGACGAGCATGTTCTGCCGTGATGAGGGTTTGAATCTGAATGTCCGGGCGTCGATGGGCATAGCTACCTATCCCCACGATGCCAAGACACCGCACGACATCATTCGTCAGGCCGACGAGATGATGTACCTCGTAAAGAACACCAGCCGGGACAATATCGGCATTGCCCAGCGCGGAGTGATGAAGTAGCTGCCAGTTACTGGAGTTAGCTTTTAGCCTTGGGATCTTCCTCGCCGCGGCAAACTTCCACCTTAAATTTGAAATCTGTATCATTGCTGATTCATAACGCAGTTCGAGCTAGCAGCTGAGAAGCTTGGTTTTATGATCGATATTCACTGCCACGTCCTTGCGGAAGTCGATGATGGGCCGAAGTCGTGGGACATATCCGAAGAGATGTGCCGAATGGCAGTCGCGGACGGGATCGAGCACATTGTCGCGACTCCGCACGCAAACTCGCGATATGCGTACGATCGCGAACATCTAAAAGAACTAGTCGATCACCTGCGGCAACGAGTTGGTGAGATGCCGCGTCTGAGTTTGGGCTGCGATTTCCATCTTTCGTACGAAAATCTGCAGGACGTGATGGCGATCCCGGAGCGTTACACGATCGAGGGTGGCCGCTACCTATTGTCCGAACCCAGCAATTACAGCATCCCCGCACAACTAGAAGATTCGTTCGCGAAGTTGCTGGCGTTGGGGATCACACCGGTGATCACGCATCCCGAACGGAATCCGATTCTACAGCGTACGCGGGAGCGTATCCTGGCCTGGGCGGAAATGGGATGCGTGATCCAGGTGACTGGTTCCGCACTCACGGGCGGGTGGGGAGAAGCCGCATGGTTGACGGCCGAGTGGCTGATTAAGCGGCAAGCCGTTCATGTGCTGGCCAGCGATGGACATGACTTAAAGCGGCGTCCGCCGGTTCTTTCGCAGGCGCGCGACGCGGCTGCAGAACATTGCGGCGACGAGGTTGCGCGGGCGCTGGTAGAGGATAATCCAAGGGCGGTCATCAGCGGCAAAGCTCTGCCTTATTTTCCAGCCCCGATGATGAAGGAGCGCTAGTTCCGTGCGCTTACTGTTGGGGTCGTGCCTGAGGATTGGCGGCGGCATTCGTGGCCGCAGGTGTCGAAGTCTGGGTGGGTGGCTGAGTCGTCATCGCGCTTTCCGGATTAAGCAGATGTTTCTGGTCCGGCCCAAGGCCCAGCCTGATAAGAGCGCGAGAGTCAGGCGTTGACTTCGACTGCCAGCCATTGTCGGCCTGATATTTCTGCATGGCATTCTGAGTTGCGGTATCCCATACGCCGGTCGGCGCGCCGCTCATATAATGTTCGCGAATCAGAGCCTGTTGAATCTGTTCCGTCCGTTCCGTGTCAATTTTCTGCTGTCCACGCTTGCGAGAACTAGCGTTTCTGCGTGATTTCTTGTGCGATGACTTCGCTTTTTTCTTGTGAGTGGCGGCGGCTGACGTGGTCTGTGTCTGGTTCGCTAAGGCGAAAGTCGAGCAGCAGAGAGCAGCAGCAATACTTATAGCTGCGATGCGCCCGATCCAAAATGTCTTGTTAAGAATTCGCCCCAAAACCAAAACCTTCACCTCAAAACGGAGACTGGCACTCAGGTATGATGCGCGTTTTGCCGCACTGAGTGCCAGTATTTAGAGTGCTTCGGACAGTTACGGAAGTGTACCTGCCAGGAAGATAGTTCCTTCCTGACGGCCCGGCCCGCGTTGACGAACCAGAAAGACGACATCCTGACCGCTTTTCAAGCTGGAAGAGATGTGGCTGAAATCATCTTCCGAATTGACCGGTTGTTTATTGATTTCGAGAATGATGTCGCCGCGTGATAACCCTGTATCGTCAGCGAAGGAGTTCGGCTTGACATCCTGCACGATGACGCCTTTGCCGGCGGGGATATCGAGACGATCGGCAATATCGTTGGTGACAGCGCGCACCGTCAGACCGAGTTTGCTGGCCTTCGGTGTCGCTTCTTCGCCACCCTCGTCTTCTTCACCAAGCCGGGCTGCGAACAGCTTAGCGCGATCGCCGACGGTGACCTTGGCCTCTTCCTTCTTGCCATTGCGAACGAATCCGAGATCGACTTTGCTACCAGGTTTTCGGCTGGCGATGTCAGCAACAAGTTCGTCGCCATTTTTCACCGGTTGTCCATCGACGGAAACGATCGTATCGCCGACTTTGAGGCCAGCCTGGTCCGCGGGCGTTCCCGGAATGACGTTGGCAATTGTGACACCGTTGCTAACCCCATAAACACGGGCAATGGCAGGGTTCTCTTGCGCTGCGAACTCGATTCCAATCGAGCCGCGCGAGACGCGGTGCTCGGGACCGATCAATTGGTTGTAAACCGAAACAATTGTGTTCGATGGAAGCGCGAAACCCACACCGGCATACGCGTTCGTATCCGTGAGGATGGCGGTGTTGATGCCGATCACTTCGCCAGACATATTCACGAGAGGACCGCCGGAATTGCCGGGGTTAATGGCGGCATCGGTCTGAATGAAGGATTGGAACTGGCGGCCGGGCACGATGTTGCGGCCTTTAGCGGAAACAATACCCGCCGTAACGGTTTCCTGCAGTCCAAAAGGACTGCCTACGGCCAGCACCCAATCTCCAACCTGCATGCTGTCAGAGTTCCCAAGCTTGGCAACGGGCAGCGGCTTGTCGGAAACATCAATCTTGATGACAGCCAGATCAGTTTCCTGATCGGTTCCGATCACTTTGGCATCGTGAAGGACTGTCGGCGGCTCGCCTTCGATCTTTACCCGAATGCGGTCCGCTTTCTCCACTACGTGACGGTTGGTGAGGATGTAACCCTTGGCGTCGACAATGACGCCGGAACCGAGGGAATGTTCACGGATCGGCCCCTGCTGGCCGCCTTGGCCACCAAAAAAGCGATCAAAGAAATCTTCGAATGGACTCTGGTCGTCGCCGCCACCCTGATCGGGGTTGGTACCGCGGCGGCCGCGATGAGGGTTCTTAAGGGTCGATTCGGTATTGATGTTGACCACGGATGGTTCCAGTTGCTTGGCGATCTGAGAGAACTGATTAGAAAGGGCTTGCGGAGAAGGAACGGAGAGCGGCGCCGGAGCGTCGGAATTCCTTTTGCTCTCCTGGCCCTTTACACCCCTGGAAATGATAGTTCCAAAGAGAATGCCAACGGTGAGTGTGGCCAGAATGGTAAGGGTGTAGGCCATGCGATTGGCTTTGAAACGCACCCAGAAATCACTTGCGGGCGAATCCATACTCTCGCTTCCTCCGGTTCTAGTGGACTACGACATTATACCGTTTTGTCCTAGGGCGACGAACAGCTTCAGGACTGCGCGGACCGAAAAAGCCTGCAGATTTGGATGCGGCGGAACACCTTCATTCTGGCTAGGCGTTGACCGGTTCCTCAATCAAAATCTTTGGTTCCAGCACGAGGTTACTGTTGAGCGAACGGGCGACAAGACATACCTGTTCGGTTTTGGCTAGCAAGCGCTCTCCGATCGGCCGGTCGGCCTGGTGAAAGAGAATCAGCGTCGGACGTATCGTGACTCGGGTGAAGCGGAGTGCCTTGCCATCCTTTTCGATCAGGCCTTCGACGTTGACCTCAATGCCCTGGAAATCCGCTTTTGAAGCCCGCGCGACGGACTTGAAGGTTTCGATAAAACAAGATGCGACGGCGGCCAGCAGGAAATGCTCAGGGGTCCACATTCCGGGCTCACCGCCAAACTCGGGAGGAGCGACAAAATCAAGAACTCGTGGCGTGGCGTGCTCGAGTTCTACGAAACTGCGGTCGGATCGATGAAATTGAGCCCTAGCTTGATAGTTATATGAGTGTTCCATGAGAGACCTCCAGCCGGACGTTACCAGCCCAACCGATGTGCTGCTGTGAGGTCAATCACTGGCAAAGGTGACCGGAGGGAATGCACTCTGAAGCCAGGTTCGCTGCCCGCAAACACGCTGAGATTGCGGTTGTTCTCCTCTGTGATCAACGTCACTTTGGCGGGTGAGGGCAGTCACAGAAGCGTGAGACGAAGGGGGCGGAAAATGAAGGCCATCAACGGGGTGGGCCACGGCCACGATCCCGCGGAGGCGACAATGTCGAATGACCCACGCGATATTCTGGATGTTCTGAAGTTCGAACTGAATTTTCTTGAGCAAGGCGGCTACGGTCGATCGGTTCGAACTCCGTGGAAGCCGACTTCGATATTTCTGGACTCGCCCTCCTGTATCAACTTCAATGACTCCAGCCGGCCGCATCCGTGCAACGAATGCGCATTGACCGATTTCGTGCCCCTGAAGCGCCAGGAAGAAGACACCCCCTGCCACCACATCCCGCTGAATACACAAGGGGAAACGGTATACACCATGGAACGGCAGCGGGAGAGAATCGATCTTGAGGATGCGCTCCGCAAGTGGCTGCGAAACACCATCGAGCGTATTGAGCGTGAACGCGCGGGCAAGATGGGGAAAGCCAGCACAGTCGCTCCGCCTGCTCTCTAAATGCACGAATGCGGTGAGTTGTCCGCTGCAAGACTTGCCAAGAGTCTTATAATCGACAGGATTGTGTCCGTATTGCGCAGGGGGTGGTGGGGTGGTCGCCAAATGCGCGAATCCGATCTGCGTGGTGCCCTTTCGTTATCTTCGCGAAGGCAAGATCTTCAACATTGAGATCAAGAAGAATGACGGCTGCGGACAGCTCAAGATCGAACACTTCTGGCTTTGCGAGAGCTGCTCAAAGAGCCTGAAAGTGGTCGTAGAGAATGGAGCTGTAATAACCCGGCCGCTGCGGCTTGCGCTTGCCTCGGGAGCTTCTCAAGAGAAAACAGGGTCGAAGCGAAACGTGGCTTAGCCAGAAAAATACAACAAGAAGTCAGTCTCGGTGTGGTGCAGGCGATCCCAAGTCCTGCGGGAAAGATTTGAAAGTAACGGTACGGGATTGAGAAGACGGTTTGCCGTTGGTGTCAGTGCGATATTCGGTTAGCGTGCCCTTCAATACATGGTAGGCATCGTCGCTCGGCGTCCGGCCTTCCCCTCGTTCGGCGGTGCCCTTGAAATCAAACCAGACGCCGTGCACAGTTTGCGTGGAGAAAGAGAGTTTGCCGGAATCCAGCTTGCCCTCTTTGAAAAACTGATCCAAAAAAGCACCGCGGTCGCTCTCGCCATCGCCGTAGCGAGAAATGAATCCCGTGACTCTGCCTGCGTCCTCGACGGTGATCTGAACGAACTCGCCATCTTTCAAGAACGTGTACATGCCGGAAAAGCTCTCGGTAGCGGGCAGGTTGCCGGTCGAATTCTGGCCCCAGGAGAGGGAAACCAATAACAGGAATGCCGACATCCGGAGGAAAGTGCGAAGGGTCATGGCTTTTGTTTCTGCGAAAGCGTCAGATCGGCAAATTGTTTCCATTGTCCCGACTTGGTCTTGGTTTCCATCAGCCATTCCCATTGTTTGTTGTCGGGCAACCAACGAAAGGTTGTGTGAAAGGGGCCGTCAGGGTATTCGAATACGAAGCGAACCTCGTTGTTGGTCCGAGTTCCGTAGCCTAGGGTTTCAGAGAATCTGCCGCCGTAGATGTCGAGCCAATGGGCGACATAGCGCTCGCTCGTGTTGTCATAGCCGACCATGATGATCGCTTCATACGGGATGTTGCCGTCCTTGGGCGGGTTCTCATCTTTTTCGTGGACGCGGAGGAATTGATGATTCAAAACCCATTCGGCATCGACGCCGTGATCGGCGCCTGTTCCCATGACTTTGCCGGTGAGTTTCCATGATCCGACCATATTTTCGAGAAACAGATCCTGAAACGGATGTTTGGGACCGTCGAGCTCGACCGAGTCCTGGGCGAAGGCTGCGGCGGATAAAAGAATGAGAATCAGAAAGAGCCAACGACGCATAGGATCATTAAATCATGGCGGGGTGGCTGGCCCGCTATGCCTTGACGAAAGTTTCAGGACAGTCCGGTTCCGGGCACGCGTAACGCACGAGATTGCGCTGCCGATCGAGACTTGAAATCAGCATGGGCCGGCCATGGCGATCGCACTTGGGCTGGTTGCTGGCTACCAGGGGTGCTTCCGTTCTCTTCGGGGTCACGTATCCGAGGCGCTCGCTGAAACAGCGGCCACAAAATTTCTCGGTGCAGCGGAAGAATTCAATCGAATAATCGAGGCTGAAGGGAGCAACCGCGAACTCCATGGTCCGGTAATGCTTGTCGCACAGAGGGAGCAGGTCCGTTCGCATGCGATTTCGAGTCTAGCATCCTGCTACCACGAAAGAGGCTGACGAAGCGGATCACTGCTAGGCGCTTTTCTTCAGTTCAGCCTGCGTGGCCTGGTAGGCGCCGATCTGCTTCAGCATCGCGAGTTGATCCCAATTGTCCCAACCTTCGATGACTTGGCCGTTCGCAATGCGAGCGATGGTGATGCCTGTTATATGAACAGGCCGGCCACTAGCAGGCATTCCGAGATCATCACCGCGGTGGGTCATGTCGGCGAACCAACGCAAGACCACCTTGTCGCCGACACCGAAGGCGTCTTCCACGGTTACTTTGATGTCTGGAAACGCAGCGTGTATCCGCTTGGCAAACGGGACAAACTCGTCCGGCCCGTGAAATTTGCCGCCATCTTCCAGTTCGCCGATTCCGACGGCGTCCGGCGCTAAAAGTTCGTGGATGGTTTCGAGCCGCTTTTCGTTCCATACCTCTTTGAACCAACGGCGCATCAACGCGATATTTTCTTCGACGGACATAGAACTCTCCTGCGAAGACTTTTCGAACTCTGAGACACACACGGTACGCCTTGGCAGGGCCGTGGGCAAGGCGAAAATCGCCATTTAAAGACTGTGAGATTTGGCCTGGCAGATATAATGGGGCAAGCCCTCCGTCGTGGCGTTGAGGTATGAAATCCGGCCATTTGTTTCTGGAATCCGCGCTGAAACTGCGCCCAAGCCCACCTAGTCCTCGGCTCCTGGTTACGCTCGAGCCCTGGCACCGGGCATTCCTCGGGAATTTGCGAGAGTTCGCCTGGCCCCGACGTCATGCAGAACTTAAGCTGACCTCGTCCCCGGCGGAATTCTGGGATGACGTTTTTATCCGATCCCGTCTGCCCTGGACCAGCTTCGCCGAGTCCGCGATCTATCATGCGGCAGCGATTCTCGTGGTCTGGAGTTTGGCGACATACTGGCCCGTACGTCCGCAAGTGGTCGAAGCGCCTGCATTTCATAGTTCCGACGTGATCTATTACGACGCGTCGGAATACCTGCAGCCCCTCGATACCGGCGGTCCACACACACCGGCTGAGCAGAAGGGCGATCCGGAGTATGCGAAGCAACCGATTCTTTCGGTTCCGGCGAATGCTGATAATCGAAGCCAGACGATCGTAACGCCTCCCAAGGTGAAGCTCACCAGCGATGTGCCGATGCCGAATGTGGTGGCATGGAACCGTGCTCAGCCGACGATTCCCCTGGCCGCTGTGACGCCGTCGTCCAGACCGGATGTGCCCCTCTTGCCCAACGCAGTCATCGCGCCAGCGCCAGAGGTGCGAGACAGCAAACTGAACCGCGCATCGCAGTTGGACGACTCTGTGGTAGCGCCGGCGCCGGCAGTTTCAGAAGCAGCGTTGAGGCGAAAGCTGGAGCTGCCAACTCCGGCGGTCCTGGAACCTCCGCCGAGCTTGGATAGCACGAGTTCCCGAAGGATGAGTGACATCAACATTGGCCATTCGGATGTGGTTGCTCCGACTCCGCAACTGCCGATGGATGCGCAGATTGCGCGATCAAGTGCAGCTAGACCGTCATTGGGAAGTGGCGAAACCACAGCCGTTGCGCCACCACCGTCGATGCAGGGAACGGGCGTTGCCAGGAGTGATGGGCGGTTGGTGGCGTTGAGTCTGCATCCTGCGCCACCGAGTGCATCCGTGGAAGCACCGAACGGAAACCGACGCGGAACGTTTGCTGCAACTCCGGAAGGTAAAATCGGAGCGACAGGAACGCCCGATCCCCCGTCAACCAACAAGGCGGCGGGCAGCGGAACCGTCGGGCACGGCTCGGGCGACGGAGCGGGTTCGAGCCAGACGGCGAAAGGATTGCCCTCTGGACTCTTTGTTGGCGCTCCGAAGTCAGGAGGAGTGGCTGCTATCGCTGGAGCGGGTGGCGGGCGGCCCGGATCGGAGCCTCGGACCGTGGCGAGCGCGGCTCCCGCCGGAGCGGGATCAGTTCCCCGGAACGTCGCGAGAGAGATGGATCCCTCCCAGCAAACCGAGCAGGAGCGCGCCGTGTTTTCAGGACGAAAATCCTACTCGATGACGCTGAATATGCCGAACCTCAATTCGGCGGGCGGTAGTTGGGTGATGCACTTCGTCGAAATGAAGCAAGACGAGAAAGCATCAGGCGAACTATTTGCACCGGTGCCCACGAGAACTGTGGACCCGGGATATCCCCTTGAATTAATGCGGCAGAATGTGCACGGCACGGTCACACTATCGGCAGTCATTCACAGCGATGGCCACGTCGGTGATGTCATCGTGGTCAACGGGGTTGACGACCGCATCGATCAATACGCGACTTCGGCCCTGCAGCGGTGGTTATTTCTTCCTGCTTTGCGAAACGGAGAAGCTGTGCCGCTCAAGGCAGTTGTAATGATTCCCTTCCGGCCCAGAAAGGCGTTCTAGGTTATTCCGGGCAAGCAGCCCCGCCGTCCACCCAAAGGGTGGTTTGACGAATCAGTTCTTCTTGCGAGATGGGTGGCGGATTGCGGCCATCTCCCGCGTTCCACGCCCAGGCGACCAGTTGTTTATCCCCCATGTGGTGAACGATTCCCTGAAGGGAGAGCCCGCCGTTCTGATTTGGATCCTTGAGCTGCTGGCAAAGCTGGGCTGGGGAACGGCCTTCAAAAGTCAGCTTGTGTGCAGGCTTAGGCAAACCCCACACCGGGTTACCGGGCGGCATGTGTTCGCCGGGCAGGTTTGCGGACTGATGGCAGGTATTACAGCGCATGCCGTAAACGCCGTGGCCATCAGCGCCGCGCTTCACGTTCTGCAGGTGCACGTGACTATCTTCGCCCTGCAACGGAGAGTCGCCGGCCGGATGACAGTTCTGGCAACGAGGCGACATGAGGACTTTATAAACCTGCATGAAGGCGACGCGGGAAGCATTCGCGTCGGGCTTGGCGTCCTGGGCGAAGAGATGTGACGACAGGCAGAGACTTGCCGCGGAAATCAGAAAGCTTGATTGCAGAATTTTCTTGTAGATCATCTTGGATTCTTTCACGATGCGAAATCCCACACTACGAAACCCGCGTTGTGTTGGCCACGTGTCCTCATTAGACGGCTTCGCTCATTCGAATCGGCAGTTTGCGAATGCGCTTTCCAGTGGCGGCAAAGATTGCGTTCGCAACGGCAGGCGCAATGCACGGAACTCCCACCTCGCCGACCCCGCCAGATTTCTCCTGGTTTTGCACGATGTGTACTTCGATCTCCGGTGCCTCGTTCATGCGGAGCATTTGATAGTCGTGGAAATTGCTCTGCTGAACGCGGCCGTTCTCGAAAGTCAACTCGCCGTAAAGAGCGGCAGTGAGCCCGAAGATGATGCCGCTATGCATTTGGGCCTCGATGAGATTGGGATTCACGTATTTCCCGCAATCGATCGCGCACACAACTCGATGTACTCGCACTTTGCCTTTTGAGTCCACGGACACTTCGGCGACCTGGGCATTGAAACTTTCGAATGCGGAGTGAACTGCGATACCGTGTCCGCGGCCGGCCGGCAGCGATTTTCCCCAACCCGATTTTTCGGCGGCAAGATTCAAGACGCCAAGATGGCGAGGGGACTTGGTGAGGAAAGCCCGCCGCAAATCCACTGGCTCTTTTCCGCCCATCGCCGCCAGTTCATCGAGGAAACATTCCGTGACAAACGCGGTGTGCGTGTGGCCGACGGAGCGCAACCACAGTACCGGGACGCCGACCTCGGTCTGGTGATAGACGACACTGAGGTTAGGAATTGTGTAAGGAAGATCGGCAGCTCCTTCGACTGAAGTCTCGTCGACGCCGTTCTTGATCATCATCGCGAAGGGTGTGCCGGCCAAAATCGATTGGCCGACGATTTCATCCAGCCACGCGACTGGATTGCCCTGCGCATCGATGCCGCCCGTAAGGCCGTGGAGATACATGGGGCGATAGTAGCCGCCATGCATGTCGTCTTCGCGCGTCCAGATAACTTTCACAGGGGCACCAGCCTCTTTTGCCACTGAGACGGCCTCTCGTACAAAGTCGGAAGCCGGAGTGGCTCGGCGGCCGAAGCCACCTCCAAGGAAAGTTGTGTGAATCTCGACCTGCTCCGGCTTGAGGCCGGCGACTTCCGCCGCCGCGGCGCGATCGACCGTCTGGAATTGCGTACCAACCCAGATCTCGCAGTGGTCGGCGCGAAGATCAACCGTGCAGTTGAGCGGTTCCATCATCGCGTGAGACAGATAGGGCACTTCATATTGGGCCTGGATGGTTTTTGTTGCGGCCTTGAGCGCGCTTGCGGGATCGCCTTCGTGCCGCGCGCCCGCACCCATGCCACCAATCTGCGCTTTGTACTGTTGGCGCTGCCAGCCGGTGTTGAAGTTCTGCATGCCACCTTCATGCCACGTGATTTTCACCTTTTCGCGCCCGAGCTTGGCAGGCCAGAAGCCTGTGGCAATCACTGCGACACCGGATGGAACTTGCACGACTTTGCGGACGCCCGGGACCTTCATCGCATCGGTGGGGTCGAAGGAGTCGACCTTTCCGCCGAAGACGGGTGACCGCGCCACAACAGCAACGAGCATTCCCGGCCGTTGAACATCGATACCAAAGATGGCTTTGCCGTTCGTCTTCTCGGGCGCGTCGAGGCGCTTAATTGGTTTGCCGATCAGTTTGTAGTCTTTGGGATCTTTGAGCGCGACTTCTTTTGGCGGGGTCACGGTGGCAGCTTTGTCGACCAGCTGGCCATAGGCGAGGGAACGATTCGACGCGCCGTGGATGACCTTGCCGTTTTCGGTGCGGCAGGTTGTGGGATCAACATTCCACTGTTGTGCGGCCGCCGTAATCAGAATGGCACGAGCTGCAGCGCCGGGCTTACGGAACTGATCAAATGAACTCCAGGTGCTGGTGCTGCCGCCCGTCATCTGCATGCCGAAGACGGGATGGTTATAGACGGGATCGACCGGAGCCGGTTCGAAACGGACTTTGCTCCAATCGGCGTCGAGTTCGTCCGCGAGGATCTGGGGCAAAGCTGTGTAAATTCCCTGACCCATCTCGGAGTGATTCACGATTACTATGACCGATTCATCGCGGCCGATGCGGACGAAGGCATTTGGCGTAAAGACGCCGCTGGACTTGTCTGGGGCCGCGAGAGCGGGAAGATGAAAGCCGATGAGAAGTCCGCCTGCAGCGGAGACCGACAGCTTTATGAATTCGCGGCGCGGAATGCCGGTCGATTTGGGCGGATCAGCGAATGCCAGTGTCATCGTCCACCTCCGTTGGAGGCTAGCTGGGCGGCACGATGGATCGCTTGGCGTAGCCGCGGGTAGGTTCCGCAGCGGCATACGTTACCGGACATAGCCTCGTCGATGTCTTCGTCGGTGGGGTTTGAATTCTCTTTGAGCAAGACAGCAGCGCTCATGAGCTGGCCACTTTGGCAATATCCGCACTGGGGAACGTCGAGCTCGATCCAGGCGCGCTGCAGCGGGTGAGTCAAATTGGGGGACAAGCCCTCGATGGTAGTCACGTTTTTGCCGGCTACGCGAGAAAGGGGAGCGACACAAGAGCGGATAGCCTGGCCGTCGAGGTGTACGGTGCAGGCGCCGCACAGAGCCATGCCGCATCCGTACTTGGTGCCGGTCATGCCGAGCGAGTCGCGCAGCACCCAAAGCAAAGGAGTGGAGGGATCCACGTCCACGCTGACTGATTTTCCGTTGAGATTGAATGAAGTCACGCCGCTGCCTCCGTTGGGATCGGTAGAGCCTTTTGTGCTTCAGAAAAGTGGAGAAGATGATAGTCCCGACCGGAAGTGGATTTCAATCGGGCGGACAGGAGATTTTTGCGGGATCTCTAAACAAGCAAACTCGCTGATGCCAAACGAGCGAGCGACCAGGTTTCCCGCCCGGCAGCGGTTGCATGCAGTCGTCAGGCATCTGCCACGTCTCCGCAGAACATCTGAACTGTGTTGTAGGATTTCGACCATTCTCCTCGTCCGGTAGTAGCGTTTTTCAGAGGCGTAACGCATGAACTCCAAGAGAATCTGTTCTGTTGTGATCCAGAGGCTTCTGATGTTGATCATTATCCCGATTTTCGTAGGGAACGCCTGGGCCCAACACCTGCAATCGTTCCTGTTCAACGGCAAGAATGGCTCAAACCCCAAGGGTGGCCTGGTAGTAGACAGTGCGGGCAACTTCTATGGGAGCACTTTTTGGGGTGAGAACATTTACAGGATCAACTTAACCTCCGAAGCCACGATCTATAAGTTCAGCGATAGTAACGGGGATGGTCAGAATCCAATCGGCGACCTGATCCTCGACAGCGCCGGGAATCTCTACGGTGTCACTCAGGCTGGCGGTTATACCGGCGGAGCGTGTACACAGACTTCCGGCTGTGGCACGGTGTTCGAACTGTCACCACCAGCATCGCCGGGCGGAGCATGGACGGAGACCGTGCTCCACACCTTTCAAGCTACCTCCTCGACCGACGGTGCTTCGCCCGAAGCAGGGCTGCTATTCGACAGCGCGGGAAATCTCTATGGCACCACCGTCTATGGCGGCACGAATGATCTCGGGACAGTGTTTGAACTCATGCCGCCCTCACAACCCGGCGGAACGTGGACCGAGTCAATCTTGTATTCCTTTGGACAGGGTGCGGCGGATGGTGTCAATCCTTCCTCGCAACTTATATTCGACCAACAGGCAAATCTCTATGGCACGACTGAACTTGGTGCGAACGACAACAATGGAGGCATGATCTTTGAGCTGAGCCCGCCTCTCGCGCAGGGCGGAGCTTGGACGGAGTCGGTGCTGCACAGGTTTTCGCTAGTCGACGGCGACGCCCCGGTGGCTGGCCTTACTTGGGGGCCCGATGGAGCTCTGTTCGGTACGGCTGCCCATGATGGGCCGAATGGCGGCGGCACCGTCTTCCGTTTCAGCCCTCCTTCTGGCAAGGGAGGATGGACCTACTACGTTCTCTATAGTTTCCCCAAAGCCGCTGGGTTCCCGGCGGCCCGGGTGATCTTTAATGGTTCGAACGTGCTTTACGGCACGACCGTGAATGGCGCGAACGTTTTCCAGATTTCCTACTCGGGCGGCCGCGCGATCGAGAGTGTGCTAGCTCAGCCTGGTGCATCGTACGCCGGTGTGGTCTTGTACGAGGACGCTCTTTACGGTGTAACGATCGGGAGTGACTTAAGTCAACTCGGCACTGTGTATAGGCTGAGCCACTAGTTCTGCGTTGCCATCCTTACAGGACTTCGGGCTGCAACGTTCAACAGTTAGGATGACGGGAGGGGACGTAGGCTTGGAGATTGAGTCGCAGTGGACAGCACGAACGCTACTCTTCGACGCCGGCCAGAGCCAGCACGGTCAGCAGGATTCGTCTCAGGCCGAGTTCGCGGGTGTTGCCATCGAACCATTCCTGCAGAGTATGCGCGCCGCCCCCGGTGCCGCCTCCTCCGATGGCGATCGCCTCGCGGCCGAGCGACAAAGGAATATTGGCGTCGGTTGAGGCGCGCTGCACTTGAGCTGCGTTACCCAGATGCGCGTCTACCGCGCGAATCAAACGCAACATGCGCGCGCCGGGATCGAGTTCTCCGGCGGGGCGATTTCCAATCGGAACAATCTCGTAACTCAGCCCACTCGAACGCCGATGGGAAGCGACTCGCCGCTCGCTCATGCGGCCTTCTTCGGCGGTAGCGTGTTCGAGTTGATGGCGTAGTATCGACTCCAGACGCTCCATTTCTGTCATGGAGGTCGAACGGATATCGACCCGCATACTGGCCGATTCAGGAATCGAGTTGACGGAAGTGCCCCCACGAATGATGCCTACGTTGAACGTAGTTTTGGGAGAAGCCGGAACCGGCGTTTGAGTGAAAGCATGGAGAGCGCGGGCCAGCACCAGGATCGGATTTGGCGCTCCGAAATCGCTCCAGGAATGTCCGCCGGGACCGCGCACAATGATCTCGAAGCGGCGGCTGCCGAGCGCTTCGGCAACGATCGTGTCGGAACCGGCGCCATCCAGCACCAGGCTGTAGCGGATCGAGTTCTTCCAACGCGAATCGGCAAAGATGTGACGCATTCCCCGCAAGTCGCCTTCGCCTTCTTCTCCTACGTTGCCAATGAAAAGCAGCGGCATCCTTAGCGAAATTTTGTTGGTTCGCAGCGCGCTCGCGATGGCAAGCAACGCGGTCACGCCAGCACCGTTATCGGAAACGCCTGGCCCATAAAGGCGACTACCTTGCTGCCGAATGTTGAGCGGAGTGCCGGCAGGAAAAACCGTGTCGATGTGGGCGCTGAGGGAGACAAATTGATTACCCGGGCCGGGAATGACGCCAAGGACATTGCCGGCTTCGTCCTGGTGTACGTCATCGAGCTCAAGTTCGCTCAAACGCCTGGCCAGCCACTCTGCGCGCGGCCCCTCGGCAAAAGGGGGAGCTGGAATAGCGGACATTTCCAATTGCCAGGTGGAGAATTGAGGTTCATGAGCACCGAAGCCGGCGAAGATTGCACGGACATCCGGCCGCTCCGCCAATCGAGCGATTTCCTGCTGAAGGGCGGCGGGTTGGGATGCAACGTCGGGGCGAGAACTGGCTGGCATGGACCTAGCCCGTCATCTTACAACGTCAGCGAAGAGGATTGGGAGGTGTGGGGGCCGTTTGAGGCGGCAACCGTCCTGTCGGGAGGGCATCTAACAGAAAGGGCGGGCCGGCGGCGTCCAATTTCGTTAAACTAGAACAACTATGAACCGCATTTTCCCTTTCTGGTCATTGTCTGTGATTCTAGCGATTGGAACTCTGATGGGGGCTGCCATTGCCGACGAAGGTCCGCTCGACAAGTCGGAGCCCAAGGGCGTTACGTCAGAGGAGATCATTCAGCGTTTTTCGGCCAAGGAGAAAGAATTCAAGCAGGCATACGATCTGTATGGCTACCGCGAAACGGCAAAGATGCAAACGCTCGAGGGCGATACCCCGGATGGCGAATTTCAGGAAACATTCGACGTAAGTTTTGACGACCAGGGGCGCCGAGTGAAGAACGTTGTGTTCGCTCCCCTACCTTCACTCAGCCGCATCACCATGTCGCGGGAGGACTACGACGACCTGGAAAACGGCTTTCCTATGGTCCTGACCAGCGACGAGATCAACTTGTACAACGTGATTTATGTGGGGCAGCAGCAAGAAGATGAGCTGCACTGCTACGTCTTTGACATCGCTCCCAAGCAAATCGATCCTAAGAAGCGGTATTTCCAGGGGCGCATCTGGGTGGACGATCACGATTTTCAAATCGTAAAGACTTACGGCAAGATGGTGCCCGAAACCCGCGTCAACAAGAAAGGAAAGGGGAATGAAAACCTCTTCCCCAACTTCACGACGTGGCGCGAACAGATTGATGGCAAGTACTGGTTTCCTACCTTTACGCGTGCCGATGACACGCTGCATTTCGCCAATCAGGATGTGAAAATCCGCGAAGTCGTAAAGTACACGAACTATAAGCGGTTCGGATCTAACGTGAAGATCACGTATGACGGCAAGGAAGTCCAAAAGGGCGATCAGAAGGCTGAACAGACGGCCCAGCCGAAGCCCTAACATGAGTCCTCGGCAGCAGGTAGTTCCTGACGGAGGTCTTTTTTCCCTCTAAGGCCAACTCTCGGCCTGATCGGTTCATCTGACCGTGCCTGTGCCGCTCGTCAGCAGTAGCCATTCGTCCCCAAAGGAGCAAAATGCGCAACCGCTACATCTTTCCGTTGATATGTGTTGGATTGTTATTACTGGTCGGCATGGCTGCGGGCCAGACGACTACAACCCCGCCAGCTCAGAACCCTCCGGCGGCAGCTCAGGATCAAGCACCGGCGACGCAATCGGCACCGTCAGCGCAGGCCCACAGACAGAACTCGATTGATGACGAACTCGGGCTCTCGCCGGACCAAAAGCAGAAGATCGCGGCGATCGTAGATGACGAAAACGATCAGATCGGCAAGGTGCGCGACGACAAGACCATGACGATGGACCAGAAACAGCAGAAGGTGCTCGAAATTCGGCAAGTGGGAGCGCCCAAGATCAAAGCCATACTAACTCCTGAGCAACTGCAAAAGTTGGCGGCGATTCAGGAGCGAAACCGGCAGCAACAGGAAAACCAACAGGCCGCGCCGCCGAAGCAATAGGTGAGTTAGTAGAACAGATATTTCCGCCACTTGTCGTCGGAGCGGCCCATCAAGCGCATGATGTGACGGCTGGTATGAAGATTGAAGGCCCGGGGTTCGCGCATCAACTTCATGCCGGCTTCGGCAGGAAACTGATTCCCTTTCCGGCGGTTGCACTGATGGCAGCATGCGACGAGGTTCTCCCATGTGGAGGCCCCTCCGCGCGAGCGTGGGATTACATGGTCAAGGGTTAGTTCGCCGGAAGCCAAGACCTCGCCGCAATACTGACAAGTATTACGGTCACGCAGAAGAATGTTCTTGCGGGATAGCGCACGAGTCTGGTGTGGGATACGGCGGTACTCCAAAAGCCGGATCACCGAGGGCAGACGAACAGCCACTCGTGCAGCATGGAGGAAGTGGCCGTTTTCTTCCTCTGTCATGGCGACTCCCTTCAGCACTAGAACGATAGCGCGGCGAGCGGCACAAACATTGATGGGCTCGTAGGACGCATTCAATACCAGCACCGGCGCATGCAACACATGCCCGTTGGAATCCGCATACGTACCGGCCAATATAGGCGCAGGCACTTGACTGCGGCTGAGGTTCGTCGAGTTGTGCCACTTGCCCGACATAATTCTCGACGGGCGAAAGCGCCCGTGTTCAGCTACCACTATGAAGTCGCGGCCGCCATCGCCAACGTGTCTTCTGCTTCCACAAGTGGCTTTGCCGACTGCACCTCAAACTTTAGTGTGCGAGCGACAGTTGCCACGTAGACCTTAGATGCTCCAGCGCGGCGAAGCACACGCGCACATTCGGAAACCGTGGTACCCGTGGTAAACACGTCATCGACTACGAGAATCTGTTTTCCGGCAACTGCTTGCTCTTCGACTACAGCAAAGGCCCCGCGCATGTTCTCACGGCGCTGATGGCGGGACAGGCCGATCTGCGATTGCGTCTCGCGACAGCGTTCCAGGATCTCAGGAGCCAAGCGAAAGTTGGGATCTGCGATCAATTTCATTGCAGCACGAGCAATGAGCTCAGCTTGATTGAATCCGCGTTGGCGGAGCTTACGCGCGTGCAACGGCACCGGAACAACGAGGCATGCGCCGATGCTCAAGAGCGGCTGCAGGTCGCCGATCGCGTCGGCCAGCATCCGCCCCAGCAGGTTGGCCGCCGGTCTAATCTGGTCGTACTTGAGCAAATGAATCAGCTCTCGAAGTCCGCCTTCATAGCTGCCGTACGCGGTTGCTTTCACAAAGGGGGGCTGATGGCGCCTGCACAACTCGCACAGGACGTGGTCTTCAGGGAAAGAAGAAACCACCGTGTCCGGCAGGCGCTCGCCGCAAATCGAGCACAGGCCGCATGCAATGGGCACCATCGCCGATAGGCAATCTTCGCAAACGGGCAATCGTGAGATGCTCAGGAGGGGGGCATGGCAAATTCGGCAATCTGAAGGAAACAACGTAGCAAACAAGGCTGAGGCAACGACGTTGGTGCCAGAAATCAGCCCGGAAAGAAGTGATCTTTCCTCTACATCCCTGGCCTTTACCTTGGCCTCGGTAGCGCGAGTTAGGGTCCCGCTACTGCTGAAGACGATCCTCCCTCGTCCGGCTGGTGCTACGGGGACTCCGGCCGGCCGAAATCATCTTCAGTATAGCGGTGGTAGATTCGGAGCGCAATCATGGGAGTAACGGGGGTTCTCCCGATTTCAACACTTTGGCAACAGGATGCCGCCCCGAAAACCGGCCGATGCCGTACAGAAGTCGTGTTATTAAGGTACTTCTACAGTATGTTTAGTATCGTACAAACACAGCATGTTAGGCATCTTAAGAGCGGTATGATGTCAGCTTCGACAGGCCGACGCTTGACTCTTGTGGTAGAGGCAGACTGGCGGGGTGCAACGAGCGATAAGCCGGTGCTGGCCGCGCGGTCCGAAGATCGCAGTCGATGGCTGCGATTGGCTGAGATTGCTCTGCGCCAAGAGCAGAACGAAATCAAGAAAAAGATCAGACCCTCAGTGGTCAACTACGAGCGCCTGGTGCACAAGGCAACGAAAGCCGCTTAGGAACAGCCACTTTTCCGCGAGGTGTATTATTAACAAAGTAAGGGGCCGCGCCCTTCGCACATCGAGGTTGCGTCATGCACGCTCATCTGCGGTTAGCGTTCGCGGCTTTCTGCATGTTAGCCATCGGGCTTTGGAGCCTGCTAAGTCCCCGCCATAAGCTGTGGCCTTATTTTCCGAGCCAGATCTACCGTTTATTAGGATTGGTGTGCCTGTTTGCAGCAGGCTTCTTTACATACGTTTTTCTCATAAGGTAGGCACGTGCGCCTGCCGCACTTGTCATTCAACTTATCTACGTGCTAACGTGCGCGGTCGTCGATTTATACTGTCTGCCTATCGTCAGCGAGGATTCCATTCATGAACCCCGTCAGTACAACTGAAGCCCCAAAGAAGTTCCGGCCCTACGTTCCCGAAAACATGGAAATGCGCGAATTCACATTCCGGGCAGTATTGCTCGGCATGCTAATGACGGGAATTCTGGGCGCTGCCAACGCATACCTCGGGCTCAAGGCCGGAATGACGATTGCGGCCACGTATCCAGCCGCAGTCATCGGAATGTCCATTCTACGTCTCATGAAAGGGTCGTTGCTGGAAGAGAACATCGCCCGAACTGTTGGAGCGATCGGGGAGTCGGTGGCGGCGGGCGCGGTATTCACCATTCCGGCGTTCGTCCTGGCCGGTTTGTGGCCGAGTTTGGGGATGGAGCGGTACTGGCAGTCGGTGGCGTTAATGGTCATCGGCGGGTTGCTGGGTATTTTGTTCGTCACGCTGCTGCGACGCGTGATGGTGGAAGATCCCGAACTGCCTTTTCCCGAGTCGGTGGCGGCCTCAGAGATTCATAAGGCCGGACAACAGGGGTCAAAGGCGGCAAAGATTCTGTTCGCCAATATGGGCTTCGGCGGCCTCTTATACTTCTTGTCGCAGGTCAATGTGTTCTGGTACACGCGCAACGTATTGGTCGATATTCCGAAGATGGCGACAGGACTTCGTTTGGGCCGAGGCGTGAATTCGCCCATGCTCGCGACGGGCGGCATGACGCAATTCACTTCCCCCGCAGTGAGCCCAGCGTATTTAGGGGTGGGCTATATCATCGGACCGCGATTGGCGTCGTTGAATTTTGCAGGCGGCGTAGTGGCCTGGGGACTGCTGGTTCCACTTCTCATTTACTTTCTTGGACCGACCCTGCCGCCGATGCCAGCGGGAGCAAATCCGGCGGCGTATTGGGGCGGTGTAGCGTTCAGCGTTTGGTATTCGATCGTGCGGCCGATAGCTGTTGGCGGAATGTTGGTGGGTGCCGGATTCACGCTCTTCCGCATGCGCAAGCAACTGATGGCGGGCATGAAACGGGCGGTTTCGGATCTGAAGAAGTCGGCCGAAGCGCACCAGGCGACCAGCCGAGTGGATCGTGATCTCAATGCCAAGGTCGTTTTTGCCGGCGTCGGTGTGGTCTTTCTTGCAATGATTGGGCTGTATTACTACTTCATTGCAGGGGCGCATAACCTGACGAGCAATAAGGTCATCGCGGGGGCGATTGTAGCCGCGGCGGTGATGATTGTGTTGGGATTCTTCTTTGCGGCGGTTTCGGGGAATCTCGTCGGCATGATCGGCTCGTCGAATAATCCGGTTTCTGGTCTGACGCTTTGCACCCTGGTGGTTGCCGCACTCTTGATGGTGGCGCTGGGAGTTTCGGGAATTGGTGGTGTCGCGGCGGTTCTGGGGGTTGCCGCGGTGGTTTGCGTCTCGTCGGCGGTCGCCGGCGAGATGTTGCAGGACTTGAAGGCCGGGCACATTCTGGGCGGTACGCCGGCGAAGATGCAGATCGGTGATATCTTCGGCACGATTGTGGCGTCGCTGGTGCTCTTTTTCCCGTTGATGATTCTGGATAAGGCATATCACTTCGGCAGCGCTGCTTTGCCGGCGCCACAGGCAGGGTTGATGGCGATGCTGGCACAAGGCATCGTTGGTGGAAATATGGCATGGCCGCTGGTGGTCGTCGGCATCCTGATGGGATTCGCGATGATTCTGGTGGAAGTGAAGAGCCCGATGCTGTTCTCGGTCGGCATGTACCTGCCGCTGGAAACCACTTCGGCGATCTTCGTAGGCGGTATCGTGCGCTGGTTCACGGATAAAATGCGTGACCGCCGCGGCTTTAACGATGCACAAAAAGCGAGAGTCGATAACGCGGGAGTGCTGACTGCATCGGGTCTGATAGCCGGAGAAGCGCTGTGCGGCTTGGTCATCGCCGCGATCGTAGGCAGCAATCATCAACTCTGGCACATCGATATGGGGGATTTTGCTTTTTCAGGCTTGATCGGAATGGCAGTGCTCATCTTCGTGATGATGAAAGTGCCACTCGCCAACGCGGGCAGCCCAGACGAACCGGCCCCGCCGACCGCAATCATGTGAAGCCAAAAGAAGAAGTTAGTAGGCAGAAGTTAGAACGCTTCGATTGAAGGTTTGAATTCTGGATTCTGCCTTCTGCACTCTCACTTTAGAAATGATCCTCACACCCACCGTTTAGAATCTTGTCGTGTCTATCTCCGAAAATATAGTCCGAGTACGCGGCCGGATTGATGCCGCGGCGCGACGGGCCGGTCGCGATCCGAGCGCGATCGCTTTGATGGCTGTCACAAAAACACACCCACCGGAGCATATTCGCGAAGCATACGAGGTCGGAATCAAACTATTTGGTGAAAACCGTGTTCAAGAATTCGCCGGAAAGGCAGAAGCTCTGCGCGATTTGAAAAACGCCGAATGGCACATGATTGGCCATCTGCAAAGCAATAAGGCGGCGAAGGCGGCTGAGTTGTTTGGCGCGGTGCAATCAGTGGACTCACTGCGATTAGCACAACGGCTGAATGCAGCGGCGCAAGAACTCGGCAAAAAGCCGACTGTGCTGGTCGAGATCAACGTGGGTGGCGAGGCAGCCAAGAGTGGCATTGCTGTTGGTTCGGAAGAGCTGCAAGAAATTCTTCAGGCAGCACCTGGTCTCGAGCATCTGGAGTTCCGCGGTCTGATGACCGTGCCTCCATTTGCGGAAGATCCCGAACAGGCGCGGCCGTATTTTCGACAGCTTCGGCAGTTGCGCGATCAGATTGTGGCGCGCAAGCTGCCAGCGGTCAGGATGGACGTTCTTTCGATGGGCATGTCGCACGACTTCGAAGTCGCCATCGAAGAGGGATCGACTTGCGTTCGGGTTGGGACGGCGATTTTCGGCGAGCGACCTAGGCCTGCCTGATCAAAGCCTGTTTGGTTTCGGGTTATTCGGGTCCGAATAATCGTAGAAACCTTTGCCAGTCTTCCGGCCGTACCAACCTGCCATCACCAGTCGCTTAAGGAGCGGCGGCGAAGCGAAGCGGCGTTCTTTGAACTCATCGTACATCACGTGGGTGATGTAGTAGGTAGTGTCGAGGCCGACGAAGTCGAGTAGCGTGAACGGACCCATGGGATAGCCGCAACCAAGCTTCATGGCGTTGTCGATGTCATCGATCGATCCCACGCCTTCTTCGTAGGCGCGGATGGCGTCGAGCAGATAAGGGACCAGAAGCCGGTTCACGATAAATCCAGTTTTATCGCTGGTGCGGACCGGAACTTTGCCCAGTTTCTTGCCGAATTCGTAAGCAGTCTCGTATACGTCGGGAGCGGTAGCGATGGTCTTCACCACTTCGACCAGCTTCATCAGCGGGACAGGATTGAAAAAGTGCAAGCCAATGAAGCGTTCGGGACGCTTGGTAGCGGTCAGAAGTTCGGTGATGGAGATGGAAGAAGTGTTGGAGGCGAAGATGGCGTCTTTTTTCACGATGCCATCGAGGGTCGAGTACATTTTTTTCTTCTCGGCGAGGTTCTCGATGACCGCTTCGACGACGATGTCGCAATCGGCGAGATCTTCGGGGCGAGTCGTGCCCTTGAGGCGGGCGCGGACGGCTTGCGGTGTTTCCTTTAGCGTGCCCTTCTCGGCGAACTTCGCGAGGGATTTTTCGATTCCCGCGAAACCTTTGTCGATGAATTTCTGATCAACTTCAAGGACGGTGACGTCGAAACCGGCGGTCGCAGAAACTTGAGCGATGCCAGAGCCCATCAGACCACAACCGAGAACGCCAACTTTTTTAATGTCCATAATTGCTCCTAAAACCGCGCCGCGGATCTACGCAGATGGGCGCGGATCAAAGAAATTCTTGTTTGTCCGTAATAATCCGTGTGATCCGTAGCTGAATTAATTCAAACTCTCCACGATCATGGCGATGCCCTGGCCGCCGCCGATGCAGGCGGTCGCAAGGCCGTATTTCTTTTTGCGGCGGCGCAACTCGTAGAGCAAAGTGATGACAAGCCGCGTGCCCGTTGCGCCTAACGGATGGCCAAGGGCGATGGCGCCGCCATTCACGTTGACTTTATTTCGATCGAGGCCGAGTTCTTTTTCGACAGCCAGATACTGTGCAGCAAATGCCTCGTTGACTTCGATGAGGTCGATGTAGTCGAGCGTCAAGCCGGCTTTTTGCAAAGCGGCTTTTGTCGCCGGGACCGGGCCGCGGCCCATCACTTTGGGCTCGACGCCAGCGATACCCCAGCTCACGATGCGTCCCATGGGCTTGATGCCGCGTTTGGTGGCTTCCTCGAGAGACATGACGACGACGGCAGCGCCACCATCGAC
>Ga0070735_10000686_pt1 | contig 35170 bp, 37 predicted proteins | sample Coa_R1_FD_66443 | JGI IMG/M metagenome (GOLD analysis project Ga0070735, IMG submission 66443) | Surface soil microbial communities from Centralia Pennsylvania, which are recovering from an underground coalmine fire - Coalmine... | ecosystem: Environmental > Terrestrial > Soil > Unclassified ...
GCACCGTCGGGCGCGGGGAAATCGGCATGTGGTTCTTGAGGCCGGCGTTCGATGCCCGATGCCGCAACGAATGTGCCCGATCCGGACCGCGCTTCGAGATACCCTTCGGCGGTGAGTTGCTCGAAGGCGAGCGCTACGGTGTTTCGTCCGAGTCCGAGCCGTTTTGCGAGCTGCCGCGAGCCGAGCAACTTCGTCCCGGGCGCCAAGCTCCCAGCCTCGATGGCCTCGCGCAGTCTGCGTACGAGCTGCACGGCCAGCGGCTCACCCGTGTTTCGGTCAGGGAAGAGGGGTTCCAGGCGAAGCGGCTCTCTCATATCGACTTCAAGTGGCACGTTACAGGGAGCCGCTCCTGCCTTAGAATCATCGCATGCAATTCCTGGCTCTGTTTCTGGCGCTGGTCGTCCCCCCGGGGCACGCCTTCGACTATCAATTCGGGACGTGGAGCGTCCACGCGTCGCGGCTCACGCGCAACGCTTCAGGTTCGACGAAATGGGTGACCTACGATGGAACGCACACGGTCACGCCGCTCTGGCACGGCCGCGCAAATATCGGCGTTCTCGAGATTCACGGGGCCGCCGGTACCATCGAAGGCATGCAGTTGCGCCTCTTCAATCCTGCGACCGGCCGTTGGAAGCTGTCGTTTGCAAGTAGCACGGATGGTGAGCTGCAGCCTCCGTCGATCGGCTCGTTTCACGGCAATGTCGGTGATTTTCGCTCTACCGACGACGTGGACGGCAAACGCGCCGTCGTTCGCACGCTCTCAACGATAAGCTCGCCAACGTCGTATCGCGACGTGATCGCACGGTCGTACGACAATGGTAAAACGTGGGCGCCTGTTTGGATTGCGACCTACGAGAAACAGGTTGCGCACGCACCTCCCGACGGCGCACACGATTTCGATTTCGACTTCGGCACGTGGCACACGCGCATTCGTCGCTTGGTGCATCCGCTCAGCGGAAGCAACGCATGGGTGACGTACGACGGGACGGTTACCGTTCGCACGGCCTTGGGCGGTGCCGCGAACGTCGAAGAGATTGAGGCGAACGGTCCCGGCCACCTCGAACTCCTCAACGTACGCTTGTACAACAAAGCGTCGCGTCAGTGGAGTCTCAACGGTGCGAGCAGCGCGGACGGGACGCTCGAAACGGCGATGTTCGGCGGTTTCGAACATGGACGCGGGGTGTTCTACAATCAGGAAACGTACAACGGGCGGACGATCCTCGACCGTCAGACGTTCTTCGACATCACACCCACGTCGTATTCATTCGAGCAAGCGTTCTCGGATGACGGCGGTAAGACGTGGGAACCGAACTTTGTCGCGAACCTGACGCGCACGAGTCTTTCTGCTCCTTCGGAAGCCTCGCAAACGGTTGAAAACACGTCGCACGATTTCGATTTCAGTTACGGAACCTGGTCGACGCATATCAAATCCTACGAAACGGCCGGCGACAATGCGGACGCTCCGACCTCGTATATTGGGACGGTGGCGTGGCGCAAGATCTGGGGCGGACGCGCGTTTTTGGAAGAGATCAAGGCGTCGAACGAATCCGGCGGATTCGCAGGCCTGACACTGTTTCTCTACAACCCGCAGGCGCGCCAGTGGAGCCAAACGTTCGCAGGCAGCGGCAGCGGCACGTTCGATCCGTCGATGGTAGGCACGTTCAAGAACGGACGAGGCGAGCTGGTTTCGTTTCCGGTTGCAGACGGCGGCGCCTACGTTCTGACACGTGAGGTGTGGTCCGATATTCACCCCAATACGCATCACTTCGAAATCCAGTATTCGCGAGACGGCGGTAAGACATGGCAGGCGTCCTTCATCGCCAATCTTGCGCGGATCGGGCCGGGTTTGTAAACGTACGTTCGGGCTTTATTAGCAGAGACGCATCTCTGTAGTGGAAGAAGATCGTTCAGAATCTCTTGATGGTTTAAACCTGCGCGCCGCCCATTTCATGGTTGCCTGGCGGAACTTCTCCGGGAAATTTGAAGTCTAACCCGTGACTCCGCGACGCATACTCTCTCCCTTATTTGTGGCACTCGTCCTTGCTTGCGCCGTGAGTACCCCCGCGCTTGCCGCGGTTACGTCCGCCGAGTCTTTTGCGGCAGCCCGAGCGCCTCACCCGCTTGCCCTCGACGCGTCGTTGACCGACCCCGCTTGGCAGCTTGGGAGAGTTCTGAGGACGAACCAATTCGTCAACATCACAACTCGCAGTCTTGCGGCCGATTCGACTGAGGCTTACGTACTCTACGACGATACAAATTTGTACGTCGCCTTCGTGTGCCGGCAGCGCGAGCCCATCGTGGCAAATCAAACCGCGAACGACGTCGGCTTCGGTCTCGACGATTTCGTCGGAATCGGTGTGGATACGAGCGGCAACGGCTCGCAAGCCTACTATTTCGAAACGACGCCGCGCGGCGTCCGCTATGAACAAGCCAGCGAAACCGCCCGCTATCAGCCCAGATGGCAAGCGGCCGCGCAAGTTTCGCCGGGAGTATGGCGCGCGGTCCTCGTGATTCCGTTGGATGCGATGCGCCTGCGCCCGGCTCCGCGTCAAACCTGGCGCTTCAACCTGGTGCGCGGAATCGCCAGTGCCGCGGAGCATTACACGTGGGCATTCGATCCACTGATGCAAGACGATCCCGGCGCGTCGTGGCCGGTGTTCGGCGACACGCGCTACTGGCCCAGACTCGGCGCTATCACGTTCAACCGTTTTCAGCATGCGCAACGAGCGCGGCCTGAAGTCGAGGTGTACGCGCTGGGCGCGGCGGGCCGCGATCGCTCGTTGATTCAGCAATCCGACGGAACGTTTCGTCCGCAGAGCGCGCGCGATCTCGGCATCGACCTGACGCTTCCGTTGACGAACACGATGAATTTCGTCGCGACCGGTAACCCCGATTTTTCAAACGTCGAGATCGATCAGCAGACAATCACACCGCAAGAATTTCCGCGCATTCTCAAAGAGTACCGGCCGTTCTTCGCACAGGGTGCGGGTTTCATCACACCCAATCCGACGCCGATCGGATCGCTGTTTAACCCGGCTTTCATCTTCTATACGCCCGGAATAGGGCCATTCGACTACGGTGAAAAGGTCGAGGGCACGTTCGGGCTGCAGTCGTTCGGCTTACTGAATTTCCGCGGTTTCGATCAGACTACCGGTAATACGTTCGACGATACGGCGTTCGGTTACAAGCATGCGACGCCGGATCTTTCGCTTTCGTATTGGGCGGACGGCGTTATGGCGCATCACAGCGTCGCGGGCAGCGATTCGACTGAAGAGTTCGGCGTGGAAGCGAAAAACGTGCGTGAAGGACTGACGTATTTTGCGGATGCCGCGACCGAACACGGAACCCCGGTTCAATCGTTGGGTTCGTCCGGCTACGATTACGGCTTCCTCGATTGGGCGCGGTCGAATGTCGAAGTACGCACCGGCTATGAGAACGTCGCACCAGATTTCAGTCCGCTCGACGGCCTCGTGGGCATTTCCGACGTCCACGGGCTGTTTGGATTTGTCTCGTTCACCGGAGCGTCACCCGCTATCAAAAACTGGAACGTTCAGTACTACGCCGACCGGTATTTCGATCGCTCGGGCGCCGTGCATGAAGCGGACGCGTACGGGAATCTGCAACTCACGTTCAAGAATCAGTTCAGCATCGATGCAGGCGGGCCGTTCATCGGCCAGTTACTCGCGTACGACATTCCCGCAGGCCCGGGGTGCTCCGGACCTTCGATCGGCCAAACGACCTTTACAGGCTATCCGTGCTATCGAAACCCAACGTACCAGACCTTTCATTTGTTCGGTACCGGAATCGGGTATCGTGACGGAACGCCCGAACCGATTGACGTCAGCTTGAATCAGGGGCCGTACGGCGGGAACTACACTTGGCTGTACACCTCGTCCACGTCGAGGCCGATCGCTGAACGGTACTCCGTATCGCTCGAATACGACGCAACAATCGAGCGTTCGTTGACGAGCGGCGTGCTGAACTCGCAGTGGCTGCGCCGCGTTTCGATCGGCGAGTCTCTCGGCGCCGATTCCAACATTTCGATCGGCTTGCGCTCGATCAGCGGAACCGGCGGCTTCGCCGTCCCGGGTGTAAATCTCGCAGCCTCGTTTCATCGCAAATTTCCGGGCGGGAACGAGCTCTTTTTCAATTACGGTACGCCCGCTGCGACCGCGACTCTCGATCGCTTTATGCTGAAATACGTCATCCGATCGGGCGAGGGCGCCGGAACCTAGGTGTTTGGCAAACCCTCGCTTGCCTCTTCGGCGACTCACGTAAAGCACGAATAGCGCCGACATCATGAAACGATGGACGTCGCACTATTGGGATGGATTGGAACGTTCTGCAGCGCCTTTGCCATGCTGCCGCAGTGCATCAAAATACTGCGGTCGCACAGGTGTGAAGGCGCATCACCCTTGACACTCGCGATCTACGGCATAGGGGCGCTGGCATGGGTCGGCTACGGCGTCAACACGCGAGATGTGCCGCTTATCGTATCAAGCATTCTCGCACTCGTTCCAACCGGCATCACGCTGGTGTACGTCTGGTTCGCAACAAAGCGCGAACTGTTTCCCATTCGTCAAATCAGTTCGCCCACGTGATGTCGCTTGCGTACTGCAGCGTTTGCGCGGTGCGCGGATCTGCGTTCAGGGCGCTGCTGAGTTGCGCGAACGCTTCTTGCGGATCGAGCGTGCAGCAAAGATCCGCCGCTTGATACTGCGTCCATGCGCCGAGGAAATGAATCGGGCGATCGTGATGAACAGCCCCGTAGAGACTGATGTTGTACCACTCCTTGGCTTGGGCGCCGTTTTCGGTGTAGATTTCGGGGAACGTCTCGCTGACGCCGCTGCCCTCCGATACGTACCACACGTCTTCGGGCGTCCACCCGTTGTTGCACGTCCCGTACGGCGGGCAACCGTCGGCAGAACCGAAATTCACGAGCGGGATGTGCGTCATCGCGGCGTAGCCGTCGACCCACGCACGAGTGGCCTGCGCAGGTGACCAACTGGGTTCCATGTCATCGGCGCCCAGGACGGTGAGATGTGACGCGTACCCTTTGGCTCGCACGTCATCTTCGAGAGCAACGATCATCGTTGCCCAGGCGGTGCCGTGCTCGCGCGTGACCCATCCTGGTTTCGCCGGTCCGTCGTAACTGTAATTCGTCGTGCCGACTCCGACCTGCAGTGCCTCGCTGCTATCCTTCGGCATGCAGTTCCAATAGCCGTCGAGATACGCTTCGACCGCACTTTGAATTTGCGCAATGGGCGTGAAGCTGCCGTGATAGAGGAGGACGCCGTAACTCTTACTCGTGGCGTCGTACATCGGCCGCCCGAAGGAAAGCACGGCGATCCCGCTGACATTTTGGGTTGCTTGAAAACAGCCCATGTCGTACACGCGTCCTGGATCGGCGGTCGACATGTAATGTGAAAGGGTAACGGGCGGCGGTGCTTGGGCCGGTGCCGCAGCGTTCGGAATAGGGACAGAGGCAATGATGGAAAACATGATTGCAGTGAGCATCACGCCTAGTTAGAGGCGCTTTTTTAGAGCGCCTTCGTTGCCGATGGAGAATCCCCGCTCATGGGCATATCGCGGGCGGTCAACATCGCGGATCTCCGGCAGCTTGCAAAGCGCCGTTTGCCGCGCGTCGTTTTCGACTACATCGACGGCGGCGCAGACGGGGAAGTCACGCTGCGCGAGAACTGCCGCGCATTCGAGTCCCTCGAATTTCAGGCGCGTAACGCCGTGGAGTGTCCCGCGCCGAATTTGCGTACGACCGTGCTCGGTACGGAGATTTCCCTGCCGTTTTTACTTGCACCGGTCGGAAGCTCGCGGCTGTTCTATCCGCGCGGAGAATGCGTGGCGGCGCATCAAGCCGGCATTGCCGGAACCGGCTACATTCAATCGACGCTTTCGGGATGTCGTCTTGAGGATGTAAAAGCTTCGACGTCGGGATCGGCGTGGTATCAACTCTATCTCGTAGGCGGCCGAGACGTCGCTATGGCAGCGATCGAACGCGCTCGCGCAGCCGGTTTTTCTGCGTTGGTCGTGACGATTGATACACCCGTTGCCGGCCTGCGCGAACGCGACGTGCGAAACGGCGCAAAGCAGCTCGCGAGCCGCAACTTTTTCGAGATGCTGCCGTATGCGTCGCAATTCGTGACGCGCCCGAAATGGGTCATGGATTTCTTGTCGGACGGCGGCATGATGAGTTTTCCGAATGTGATGCTTCCGGGTCAGGGGCCGATGCCGTACGCCGACGTAGGCGCTGCGCTCGAGCAATCCACGGTCTCGTGGAAGGATTTGCCCTGGATTCGCCACGCATGGGGCGGCCCGATTGTCATAAAAGGCGTTCTCTCGGCGGAAGACGCGCGCCGTGCGGTCGATTCGGGCGCGGAAGCGATCGTCGTGTCGAATCACGGCGCGCGGCAGCTCGATACCGTAGCGCCGACGATTCGCGCGCTCCCGGAAGTCGTCGAGGCGGTCGGCGGCCGAACCGAAATTCTGTTTGACAGCGGCATTCGACGCGGAAGCGACATCGTAAAAGCGTTATGTTTGGGTGCGCGTGCCGTGCTCGTCGGACGCGCGTATGCTTACGGTCTTGGTGCGGCAGGCGGTCCGGGTGTAGCCAAGGCTATTCGGATTTTGCGTAATGACGTTACGCGCACGCTAAGGTTGCTGGGATGCCCCGACGTCGCGAAACTCGATCGCTCGTATCTGCGTAATCCATAAGCAAAAACAGCATCGTTAGAACTCCTTTGCGACGTCGGTCTCGAACGGGTAGACGTGCACCATCCATCCGAAGACATTGTCTAGGAAGACGCCGCCGGCCGCCGCACACGCGCTTGCTCTCGCGAAAGCGGTGCGGTCGTTTTCGACGAGTGCATATGATCGGAAGGCTCGCTCGAACACGCCACCGCTAGCAGCGCGCGGGATACGGCTACGAAAGAACGCCGCAACATGCTCATACTGTAGGATAACACCCTACTTCGGGTAATGCGACTCGGGAGCCGGCGGAGCAAGGCAACCCTGACGCGAAATCCAGCGCATGGCGACACAGGCGGCGGGACCGCCGTTCTCGGCTCGGCCCACCGGCACGGTTACGTTTCTGTTTTCGGACATCGAAGGCAGTACTTCACGCTGGGAGCAGAACCGCGACGCGATGGTCACCGCGCTCGCACGGCACGATGCGCTGATGCGCGCTTCTATCGAAAGACACGGCGGTTACATCTTCAAGACCATCGGCGATGCCTTCTGCGCCGCGTTTTCTACTGCACCGCGGGCAATTACGGCAGCACTTGATGCGCAGCGCGCGCTTCAGAACGAAGATTTTTCAGCAGTAGGCGAACTGCGCGTGCGGATGGCGCTACACACAGGCCACACCGACGAGCGCGACGGCGACTACTTCGGCCCGGCAGTCAATCGCGTTGCACGGCTGCTCGCCGTCGCTCACGGCGCTCAGGTCTTGGTCTCCAGTGCCTGCACCGAATTGCTCCAGGGTGCGCTCCCTGCCCAGAGTTCCTTACGCGATCTTGGAGCGCATCGCCTCAAGGACCTCGCACAATCTGAGCACATCCATCAGCTCGTTGCTCCCGATTTGCGGGAAGAGTTTCCGGAACTGCATTCGCTCGATCATCTTCCGAATAATCTACCGTCGCAGATTACCTCGTTCGTTGGGCGAGATGACGCCGTCGCTGATATTAAAGCCCTCATCGAGCAACGTCGGCTGGTTACATTGACGGGGACGGGCGGCGCTGGCAAAACGCGCTGTGCGATCCAGGTTGGAGCAGAGTTACTCGATGGACCGTATGAGGGCATATGGCTTGCGGAGCTTGCGCCGATATCCGATCCCGCGCTCGTGGCGACTATCGTCGCGCAGGCGCTGAGCGTTCAAGAACAGCCAAATCGTTCCATTTTCGACGCGATACTGGCCTATCTCAAACGTAGACGGCCGCTACTCATTCTCGACAACTGCGAACACGTGATAGACGAAGCGCGCCGCATCGCCGGTGCCATTCTGCGCGCTTGCCCGCAGGTGCACATCCTGGCAACGAGCCGCGAGCCCCTGAACACCTCCGGCGAAGCGACGTATCGAATGCCGTCGCTTGCGATCCCAGGCGCCGTGCAGCTCTTTGTGGATCGCGCCGTTCTGAGCGACAACCGCTTCGCGCTCACGGAAGAAAACGCGCCGTACGTTGCCGAGGTTTGCCGCCGGCTGGACGGTATTCCGCTCGCCATCGAACTGGCTGCCGCGCGGGTGAAGGTGCTTTCACCGCAGCAACTTGCGCAAAAACTCGATGAGCGTTTTCGTGTGTTGAAAGGTGGGGATGCCGGCGCACTGCCGCGCCATCAGACGATGCGCGCCCTGATCGATTGGAGCTACGATCTGCTCACGGACGACGAGCGCGCCCTCTTCCGAAAACTCTCGATCTTCGCGGGCGGCTTTACGCTTGAAACCGCGAGCGCCGTGTGCACCGACGAGCGCATCGACGAGCTTGCGATTCTCGATGTGCTTTCATCTCTGGTTGATAAGTCGTTGGTTCAAGCGGAACCCGCCGGAAGTGGGACGCGCTACCGGCTGTTGGAATCGACGCGGCAGTACGCGCGCGAGAAGCTGCGCGAATCCGGTGAAGAGGCAACGGCGGCCCGCGCGCACGCGGAAGCATTTGTGAAGCTGGCCGAACAGCTTGATCGCGACCTCGAGAAGACGCCGGACTATATGTGGTTTGCGCGAGTGGAGCAGGAGTTAGAGAATTTGCGGGCCGCGCTGGCGTGGGCGCTGAGCGAGCACGGAGATGTGCTTCTCGCGCAGCAGTTGGCCGGCGCGCCGCGTTTCGGTTGGTTATACTTTGCTGCGGCGGAGGCTCGGCGGTACGTGCGCATGGCCTTGGCGTCGGTAACAGCGGCAACCCCGGTACTGGTCGTGGCGAAACTCTATCTCGCCGAAGCTGAAATCAATGCTGGGTTGATGCAGCATAAAGCGAGCTACGCGGCGGCCGAGCAGGCGTTGGCGCGGTATCGCGATCTGGGCGATCAGGCGGGGATCGCGCAAGCGCAGCGGATCGCGGGCGGCGCGCTCGCAGTCTTAGGGCGGATTGCCGAGGCGGAGCTGTCGTTCACCGAAGTCCTCGCGGCCGCTCGCGCCCTGGGCGCCCAAAGGCTGACCGGCATTGTATTGGAGGGTCTGGCCAGCATACGCAGCCTGTCAAACGACGTGGCCGGCGCGCGCGCGGGATATGCTGAGGCGCTGGCGATCTACAAAGATCTCGGCGATAAGCTTACGACGGCGAATGTTGCAGCGAATTTGGCAGACGCGGAGTTCCTGGCCGGCGACGCATTGACAGCGCTAATGCTGGTGGAAGAAGCGATCCCTGTCGATCGGGGGCTCAACAACACGCGCGGCGTCACGAACCATCTGTATAATATGTCGGCGTACCTCATCGCACTGGATCGTTACGATGAGGCTCGCACGTTCGCTCGGGAAGCGGTGACGCTGGCGCGCGATCTTCAAGTCGATGTCCTGTTCACGCTCTCGCTCCAACATCTTGCGGCAGTGGCCGCGCTACAGACCGACCAAGACCGTGGATTCGGTGATCGAGTGCGCGCCGCGCGGCTGCTGGGCTACGTCGACGCGCGCCTGACCGTGCTCGAAGTGTTACGCGAATACGCCGAGCAGCAGGAATACGACAAGATGGTTGCCGCGCTCCGAAACGGGCTCGGGGAAGACGAACTTGCGAAGCTCATGGACGAAGGCCGCGACTGGAGCGAAGATCAAGCCGTCGCGGAAGCGATGCTCGTTTAAAAACCTGGGAGGACACGGTGCACGCATTCGATTTTATCATGCTGTTCTTCTCGTTCATCTACGCTTTGGCGTTGACGCACCTGCTTCTGGCGGTAAATGCCATGATCCACCAGCGACGTAGAATCAAGTTTAGCTGGCCGCACGCAATTTGGATGTTTGATGCGCTGCTCGCCGTTTCGATTAATTGGATCAGCCTTTGGGACTTCCATGATTTGCAAGCAATTTCACTTAGCGCGATTGTCGGCGGATTCGTTTTGGGCATCGCTCAATACCTGGTCTGCGCTTTGGTGTCACCCACATTCAAGGAACAGCGCGACTTTGACCTAACGTTATTCCAAAAAGAACAATCGCACTCGTACCTTTCCGCGTTTCTCGTATTGATTGCCGTTTCGATAGGCGTGAACATTGGCGGATCCATCCTTGGCATCCAAAAATGGATGAGTGAAAACGCGCTCGTTATACCGATGCTGGCGGCCGTCGCGTTTCCGCTCTTCGTTAGGAATCAATGGGTTCAAATGGCCGGAGGCACCGTGTTTGCGATCCTAAATATTGCGTACTTGATTATTTACTATCCGGTTCTTCGGTAATAACATTACCTGATCTTGTAGGCTGAAATCTCGCTCCCTACAGCGTTCAGTCCAGTGTAACCCCAACCTCCATTGCACGTGCTGCGCGATAACGTGTGGGTCGGCGCTATCGTATCCGCCGCCGACATTTTGAAACGTCACGGCACGCGGACCGAACCATGCTTCGTACTCGAGAACCGCTACGCGGCTGTCGGCATCGACGTGCAGCGGAACACCGGCGGGAGCCGCGTGAACCCCCGAAGCCGCCATTGGAACCGCCGCGGGCAAAGGCAAAGACGTACAGGTTGCGCAAGCCGTCAAGAGGACCGCACAAGCCACCAGCGCCGCTGCATATTCGCGGTTCATTGACTATTAAAACGTACGGTTAGCGTTCGTTCGCACCATTTTGAACCGACAATTCCCAGCGATACCCATCCGGATCGTGAAACCACAGGCCCATGTGCGGCGAGCCCGGCGCTGCGGGACCGATCTCGTCGCCCGGATCTTCCAGGTTCACGCCGTTCTTCTTCAGCGTCACCAGCGCATCGCGGAGCGCCCGCATGGAATCGACGTGAAACGACAGATGGTCGACCGTATCGGGGTGCGGCGTGCCTTTGACGAAGCCGATGATGATCGCGTCGTTCGTCAGCGCGATGGCCTCGTCGGACCGGAACATTTCCTCCAGATCGAAGTTCGTCGTCCAAAATTGCGCGCTTTTTTCCGGGTCTGTGACGGCAAGGCTGAAATGCCATACCGCGCCGAGTTTTATTTTCACGTCCGTACCTCGTAACGCATCAAGTCGCGCTTGTACGCGCACATTATGCGATCGTAGCGCATGCGCAAGCGGTTCGCAAGCGCGATCGAAGGCGCGTTGAGCCGTTTTCGGCTAGTAACCGTGAGACATTCACTAAAACGGTAGACGGCTTGGAAAACCGTTTTTGTTTCGCCAAACCGCTTGCACCAACGGTGCGGTGTGCCGAAGAGCAAAGCGTGATCGCCGCACTTAAAGGGCCTTACTCGACGCTTATGGTGACGCTTTCTACGTCGAAACACCGAAGCAATGCGAATATCCGTCATCGTCGGCAAGCACACATTCGGTCTGGCCGTAGTCTCGATGTACGACTCGAGAAACGCGATAGCCAAGATTCCTCAACCGATCTCGGGTCTTGTATATATCCGTGGGCGTCCCGCGCGCTGGTTCAACATAAAACAGAGATCGTCTTTCTGCAGCATGCAAAAGATGAGCTTGCGATCCTTGAGCATTTCCGAACTCTTTGAAAAGCCATGACTGGGACGCAAGATTTGACCGATATGACTGCTCCTTCCGCCAAAGCACGCACCAAGGCCCGGAGCGCGCTGCGCGCGATTAGCGCCGCGCATTTTAGTGTAGCACTCTGCAGACGCCAAAAAACGCCCGGAAGGATCGGGGCGTTTTCTGTCAGGCAAGAGCGATAGAACGCGAGAAAGCTGAGATCGCTAAATCAAAGCAACGATTTTGGTTCTCCTAGAACGCACCGCGGCCTCAAGGCTTGCCTGCGAGCAACTCATCCAGCTGCGCGAACTGTTCGGGCAGACCTTCCGCCGAACCGGCGAGGGCTTCGTCGAGGGCCGCTTCTGTGGGGTAAAGTTCGTGTAGGGTGACCAGCGTATTACCGGCATTTTCTTCGAACGTCACAGTGGTCACAGCGCCGTGATCGCTTTCTTCGTTTGTCCAGACGAGGCGCTTGTTCGGCGTCACTTCTCTGTACATGCCGAAGAACGTCATCGGTTGATCGAAGTTCGGATGGCGGAACACGAGGCGATACGTGCCCCCGCTGCGCACATCCATGTCGCACGAGACCAGCGACATGCCCGCCGACTTCGGAACCCACCAAACCTTGAACAATTCGGGCTTGCTCCACGCTTCGAAGACGATGTGTGGCGGGGCATTGAACGTTCGCGTCACGACGAGTTCGCGGTCGGACTTGCGCTCCACCGCGGTGCGGTTGATGGCGGCGGGACTAGCTTCTCTTGCTTCGGGCATCTGACTTCTCCTTACATTTCAAGTGCTCGACAATCTTGTCCAGCGCGTCGAAGCGTGCGCTCCAGAGTTGGCGGTGCCGCTCGATCCAAGCGGCCTCTTCGTCCAGGGCGCGCACGCCGAGCCTGCAGGTTCTAACGCGCCCGGTCTTTTCAGTAGTGACGAGCGCTGCCCGCTCCAACACGGCAACATGCTTCTTCATGCCGGTGAGGGTCATATGGAACTTTCCAGCGAGATACGTGATCGAAGCGTCGGCGTGGGTGAGGTGCTCCAGCACGCCACGCCGAGTCGCGTCCGACAGCGCGGCGAACGAAGCGTCGAGGCGTCCTTCGTTATACTGAACCATATAGTTCAGTATATAGCAGATCCACTTGCAGCGCGCAAGGGGCGCTGCCAACAGAATAAAACGCCCCGTAAACACGGGGCGTCTTTGCACGAATTGGTTTTTGTTCCTAACTCACGACTAGAGCGCGCTAGACGTCAGAACGCTAGAACGGCTAGAACGCTAGAACGGCGTTGTCTCACCTTTTAGGCGTATTTCACCCTAACTAGCGGTTTTTGATGGCATTTCACCCTAACTCGAACCGCGCGGTGCCCTTTCTTAGGCCGCGATTAATCAGCATTTCGCAATACGGCCTCACGCCATCAGTCTCCCGGACGATCGCTAACTCGCGACCAAATTAGGACGGTCGCGAGATCTGTGCCCTCAAACCAGCATCGATTGCTGGGCGAAGATGCCCGCGATCGCGCCCTGCGATGACGCCACGGTGACCGAGGGCAAGGAGGGCGTCGTGAGATCGCCGGCGGCGTAAATGCCGGGCATGCTGGTTTGGCGGCGCTCGTCGACCTTGAGCGCGATGCCGACGGGCGTGTCCACCGTGGCTAGGCACTGTGATTCGTGCAGGCTTGCCGACGGCTCGTTGCGCGGCTGGGCGAACAGGATGTCAACCGCGATATTGCGGCGGGTATCGAGATTGACGGTGGTGATATGGCCGTTGTGATGGGCGATCTCGACGATCCGGCCATCGACGACGGGTATGTTGCGGTGCGCCAGATCGGCCTGGATATCGGGCGCAATGTCATGACCATCGGCAAAGACAGTCTACTTGTCAGTCCAATCGTGGAACAATCTGACAGACTGGTGTGATTGCGGGCCGGACCAGACGAGGCCCCAATGCTGGCCGGCGGCTTCAAAGCCGTCGCAATAGGGGCAGGGCACGATGGATGTGCCCCAGCTTTCGGCATAACCGGGAACATCAGGCATCTGGTCGGCGACGCCATAGCTCAGGATCACGCGGCGCGCGCCCAGACTGTCGCCATCGCCAGTGAGGACGGAGAAATCGTCGATGGCGCCGGAGACGCTGTCGGCGCGGGCACTGACCAGCCTGATCGTGGGATAACGCGCCAGCTGTTGCCGCGCCTCGGCCAGAATGCCCAGCGGTGGCTTATGATCGTGCCCGAGCAAGCCGTGGGAGTGGCGGGCGAAGCGATTGCGCGGCAGGCCGGTATCAAGAACCGTGACTTTGCGTCGGGCACGGCCGAGCTGCAGTGCGGCGGCGAGGCCGGCAAAGCTCCCGCCGATGATGACGACGTCATTCATGGTACGGGGTTCCATGTTGTTGTATATACAACTATCGGCGCGCCGAGTCAAGCCTTGACCCACCGCGGAGATAGTTGTATATTCAACGACTGTGATGCACCACGAAATAGAGAACTGCACCGGGTTCAATCTTCGCGCGGCCACGCGATCGCTAACGCGCCGGTACGACGAGCTTATGGCACGAACCGGTCTGCTTTCCACCCAGTTCTCGATGCTGAACTTCATCGAACGCAAGAAAGATTGCGGAATGGCGGACCTTGCCGAAGGGATGGATATGGACATCTCTACGGTGACTCGAAACCTTGCGCCGCTGTTATCGGCGCGGTACGTCGCTATACGGCCCAGCCGTTACGACAAACGCCGCAAGGAAATACGCCTCACGTCGAATGGCAAGCAGATAATGCAAGAGGCGAGACCGCTCTGGGTGCAGGCGCAAGACGAAATCGTGCGCAAGATCGGCGCAAAACGCTACAAGGAACTGCTAGAGACACTCCGAGCCATCCGCTCGTAGTAACATGCAAGAAACGCCTTGTAAAAACAGGGCGTTACTGCATCATCTTACGCGAACCGAATTACATTTCGGTTTTTAGAAGAATTTGTTCCTAACTCGCGATTTTTCGCTAGTTAGGGTGAGACAGCCCTAGAACGGCGTTGTCTCACGGTTTGCGCGATTTTCACATTTTGCCAAATCTGCCATAGGGCATTTCACAATGAACCCTATAGGCAGGATAGCGCTGGAGCCTTTCTCCTTATGCGGCACACCTAGCAGTGCTGGGCTTAACTCATCCCCGCGTCACCATGAATTGGCAAATACTGCGTCATGGCAAGAGTAAGGGCTATCAACCTCCGGTAGACGGCTGGCACGTCCGTGATCGCGCGACTCCTTGCCCGAAGGCGTTGAAGCGTAGGCAGTGACTTTCTGTCCAACCTGTAAGCACCATAAAGAGGTTTATTTCGCCGCGTGCCGTCGGAAAGACGGTAGACGTGGTGGTCACCCTGTCCGTCGCCATAGTAACTTGGCTCATCAATCAGGACGCTGTTATCACCGTTGAACCATAGCACATAACCGGTCATGTCCGGCCTGATAGATTCTTCGTCCACGAGCCGGACCTGGAAATCCAAGACCGGCGGCAGAACACGCCTACTTTTCATTATTCGTACCTCGCACGCAATGGAGCGCGGGTTTTCTTCGAGCAGATTAGCAATCGTAAAAGCGGCATGGGCCAAACGGGGCCAAAGCGAAACGTTTCAACCCATGGGCTGTATCCCGAGAGGGCATTAAACTTACGCTTTTCACGAGTCGGCTAGATAGCTTAGGCAAACCACGCTCTTTTTTCGGTGATGTTTGGACCGATGTGACCTTGGGAGTTTTTGAATACTAGGGAAATATCTGTTCTCATTTGGTTGGGCGTGCTTGCCATCTGGGCACTGCGTCACAGCGAAATTCGCAAATCCGCTGTGGCGGTATTGCGCGCAGCGCTACAACCATTATTAGTGCGGTTCTATTTAGCGGGGGCGCTCTACATTACCGTAGTCATCGCGCTGTTGCAGAGGCTCGGATTGTGGAACATAAGTTTGCTAAAAGACTCAATCCTCTGGTTCTGTGGAAGCGGCGGCTTAGCGGCTGCGCTTAGTATTGACCGCTCCAACCCAACCTCATTTTCTAAGGCGATCAAGCACGCGGTAAGGTTCACAGTAATCTTCGAAGTCATAGTGAACAGTTATACGTTTTCGCTACCAGTCGAGCTCGTTCTAGTACCACTGGTCACCCTCATCCTGTGCCTGCAGGTTGTTGCCGAGCGCCTCCCCCAGTTTAAGGGCGCCAAGTACGACCCTGTAAGGCGATTGCTTGCGAATATCACAGGGCTCGTTGGCATCGGTATCATCGCGCACGTGATATGGTCGCTATTCAGCAATTTCGGCGAACTCGCGGGCGTTGAGAAGATAAAAGACTTTCTACTTCCAATGATACTTGCCATCTGCTTCACGCCGTTTGTATATGCCGTCCGGCTGTACGACACCCTGGAGCAAGCCGCCTTGGGCGTCCGACTTCAATTGGGTGTAGATAACGCACTGGTTAGGACAGCGCGTAGCAGAATACTGAGAGCGTGTGGTGTGAACCTTTGGAAGGCAAACTTCTTTGCAAAGAACAGCGCTGGGCGGTTTTGGGATGCTCGCGACGAGGAGGATGTACAGCAAAGGATACGCGACGTTAATACAGCCTGGAAAAACAGCCAGAGGAATTCGACGCAGATGCAGTCACTCGACGGCAGCGCCGATTAACATCACGACAGACTGACCAAAGGTAACGGTGGTGATCCCTCCTACCCTTAGTACGTTGGCGGAGTCAAAAGTGTAGAAGGGACAATCTCAACCTCGATACCGCTCTCTACTAGTTTCTGGCGCACCTCCCCAATAATTTGCGGGCTATCCGGCGATACTACCGCCCCCGCAACAAGGCGCGATAGATCGACCGGAACATGGTATCCCGTGTCGGTGCCGGCGGCGATTGGGATTTCTTCGTCGGGCTTCGGGCCATGCTCTGGGTAGTCGAAAATCACACAACGAACCTCGCGCTCGTCCTCGAACTCTCTGCGTTTTTGGAAGGCTCGATGGCTTGGATTGGCTGAGTGATTTCGAATCTCGTCCGAGCCGGCATCAATATAGTCCATATGACCAACATCCACGTGCTCAGGTACGCTTTGCTTTAGCGCGTCGAAGGTCGTCACTACGGCGACCGCTTCGCCGCCTCTCCCGTACCTGTCCCACATCGGACGGCTTTCGTACTCCCGCTCATGCCAACAATTAACGAGCACGACCTTTAAGAACTTCTTGACGAACCGCTCCCGTTCCCGAAGAAACTCCTGAACGTCCCCGCCCTTTTCTCGGACGATTTGCTCATGTATTTTGGCCACACCATACTGCAGTGCGCCTTCAAAAGGGTCGCTATCGTGATATCGCGTTAAACGCGTGAAGAACAATGCGCGGCGATCGAGCAGATCAAAGAATCGGTCTTTTGGCATATAGCGCCACAGCATTGCGGTGCCCGGCGTCGCGCGATCCTTTTCGCTGCCCGGCCGCAAGCGGAAGGGCGGGCCGCCATCGACCGATGCCCATGCCACAACGTTCCCGACAGCCATCAAATTGTAAAATTCAGAGAGCGGAGCTGTTGACATTGCGCCCAGACTACCCCCCACAGCACTTCTTGAACTTCATCCCAGAACCACACCGGCACAGTTCATTTCGCCCTTGCTTCTTCGGCAAGTTAGCTGACTTTTCGGCCGAGACGAAAACTGGCGTGCCCTGGCTTAATGATTTTCGCAAATCCATTTGCACGCCGCCAGGCACCCAATCGTCGGTCAGCTTGACGCTAACGCCCTGCTTCTCGAAGAAGATTTCATCGAATATCTCGGAGCCAGAATTGACAAAGACAAACGTATCTGGTGGTACTTCCGGTAGATTTCCATCGAAAATGAATTTGCCAGCAAGGTTTAGCTCATCGTCGCTGATCAAACGCCCTTGTGCCTCGCGCCGCTGGCGAAGATACCTTAGGAAGTCCTCGCCGCCAAGCCCTTTGCGCTGAAATGCCTCCACTAAGGACTCAAGATCAAAGAGATTTATGACTAGGGGATACGGTTTTCCCGCTGACGTGTCGAGGAGAAACGTAACGTCTACAGCGAGTACGCCGAAGCTTTCCAGCGTTACGCATATGCTAAATGTTTCGTCAACCGTTGCAGGATCGATCCTTGCGGCGACGCGCCCCCGCTCATCGAACAATTGGACCGGGTCGGTACGCTCAGCAAAGATTGAAACTATGCGGTTCGCCTGATTGTAGCCGTGTTGAATGCCACTATTGCTTTTGAACTGATCACTGAGGTTACGGAAGCACCGTTCGATGTCGCGGGACGGCGTTTTCATTTCTGCGGACTTTTCTTCAAGGACCAATAACGACCGCCCCGCAAGGATCAGTCCATCATGTTCGTTGCCTTGGCGATCTGTTTCGAAGTACTTGCCTAAGACAACAGACGCCTCTGGGAAAAGACTAGCAATTAGGCTGTTTGCGCGTTCCTCAAGATAATCAGAACGCCGTTTGAGGTATCGCTCCCTCCGCTTGTTATCGGCATCCGAGCGCAGCACGTCGTCACATCTATCGTAGATAGCATTATAGAGCATGGCGTGAAGTGGGGCACTTACGAGTTCGTTGCCATCGTGGTCTGAAACGATGAACAAAGGTGCATACTCTGCGGGGTTCGGCGGATCAGGCGATGCGAAATAACGAAAGTCTCGGACAGAGCCCCGACGAAGTGCGAAATTACGCAGAAACGCCTCCGTGCGTTCTTCGCCGAAGCGTTCCACAAATTCGCGTGCGGGAATGCAGTTGAGATAACGACTCTCGACAAAGTACGACCGAAACGTGTTTTCGGCAATCTTATAGTCTTCGGACACCTGCCACGCGCGAAGTTTTTCCTCATAAGGCTGCGGTCCAGAGAAGAGATCCTCAACAGTCCGCACCTGAATGTCCTTTGCCTCCGCGGCAGTCTTGAAAAGCCGTTCGGCACGCTCAATCAGCGCTTCGAGCATCCAAGATGCAATCTCAAGGACCTCGCTAGCCGAAATATCCAGTACTTCGCGAATGCGCTCGTCAAAGGGAACATGAAGGGCGCGAATGAGCCGCTCAATCTGCTCCGCGACTGCGAGCCTACCCGACATAAACCGCTGAAGAAAGGCGACGGCCGCCACATGGGCTTTCTTGTGGTCTACCCCGTCTATGACGACAGCTTTCATATTGTCGTGCATGTAGCTGTCGGTGATGACGTTGAGAAGGCGAAGTATGCGTTCCCACGATCCCCTTGGCAGAGGTACTTCCTTATGAGGTTCTGGCGTGGTCATAGCCAAGCCGAGAACATAGAACGTCTGCCTCTGCGGAGATGAAAGACTCGCGTCGTCGGCGACCTCCTTGCCCTGCTTCATCCAGAGAGTAGAAACGTAGCCGCATATTTCGACAGTAGACGTGCGACCTAATAACTGCACGACTTCGTCTATTGCCTCGTCACGCGTTGGTACTGCCGACACCTATTCCTCCATTGCCCAAAGCGCCCTCATTGGTCGCCGCCTTCAGCGTGTCGGTCGAGGAGCTTATCTTCCTTCGGATGGGACCTTGCAAATGCCGCATCGTCAGCGGCGCGTTCCTCCGGCGGGGCGTAGCGTCGCCTGAGCGCCCATCGCAACCGCATGTACCACGCATTGGTGTAGGCCATACTACGGCGTGCTATGAGGAACCGAATCGCGGCCGGAACTGCACTGATACATCCTACGGTCGCCAGAGCGACAGCGACGGAACCGTGCTGCGAGGACGCCGTCGCTTCCACAGCGGCGCCTGCGGCCAAATACGTTGCCACGGCTTGGGACGCGGCTGCTGCCTCCCGAGCGCAATCACGGCCGGCGCGTTCGCCGATTTCTTTATGCTCGAAATCGAAGCGCACGCCGAAGTCGCCACTCCATCGATCTGGCGGCGCCCCCTTGTTGCTGAAGCGGAACGATTGCTCCGCAGCGATCGCCGCAGCGATGCCGAGGGCCGTCGCTACCCATGGAGCAACCTCTAGCGCTACATCAGCCAAGGTCACGTTCAAAACTCCGTTTAACGCTTCGGTAAGTTTCCATGCTACGCACTTGGGTAGCCGCTACGACACTCGCGGTTTTTGAAGTGCTGCCAATCGTAGACCATGCCGTTGTAGCCGGCAAGTTTAAGTATCGCGAGATGGGCTAGCGTTCTCAAAGCACGGGCGCAATTCAGAACGTTTTGAAGCTCGTTTTCGCTCGCTGTATCATGCTTGATATAGCCGTTGTGGAATAGCTGATTTCGTAGATGCAGGGCCTTATTCTCAATCGGATCAAGAGCGATGCCAAGCGAGTCGAAGAAAAGCTCCTGCAAGATGCCGCCCCCCCTGGCGTTGGAATATCTGATCGCGTCACTTACGGCTTGGGTCGCCTCCTCAGAAAAACCAAAGTGCCCTACAGCGCAGGCTTGAACCGCATCGCGCGCTCGCTTGAAAGCTGCTTCTGGAACAACTATCTTACGCTGCTTTTCCACGTCTGCCCATCGCTCAAATAGTGTGTGGATGCAGAATAAGAGGTTCTTGATTTCCACTTCATAGTAGCCAGCGTTCGAATCATGTAAGTGATGGAGAGCTGAGTAGAGTGGGTACTTATCTGCGATAAGGCTTGAAAAACCGTCGCATAGCGCCGTCCATGTATCAGACGTGAATGCATTGGGATCGACCCACATCTCAAACGGGGGCGACTTTGTCGCCCCGGGCTCGCTAGCGTCATAGAATACGCCACCAAGGCGGTCCGCATCGGCGCTGTACCATTCCTCACAAATGAGCTCCCCGCGTGCTCCCGCAACAAAGGAAACGATCTGGCGCAAGAGTCTTTCCTCTTCGCTCGTTAGCGGGGCACCCGCCAGCGTCACGGTGATGACGCTACGTGAAGACTCTTTCTCGTCCAAAGTCTGCGTTAGTCGAGCACGCCGACCAAAAAGCGCCGTGTCGTCGCTGTCAGTAGTGGAAGGGGCGCTCACGGAGCCGTCTTGCTCGCGGACGAAGCGACTCGTCCCCTTTCTCCACCACCGTATCTTCAACCCCAAGTAGGAATACCGAGTGAACGCTATCGGGTTTCCGTTGAAGCGCCGTGTAACCGTTGCTGGGGTGAACGTCACTACCTGTGTCGTTGGGAACATCGCTATGAATTGATCAACGATGCCATCAAGGCGCAACGATTCATCGGGGCAAAGAGCCGCACCATAAGTAGAAGCGCCAATTATCTTCCCTGCGTTAGCGGAATTGCCGAAAGCCGGCGGGGCGTTCGCTGCGCGCCCGCCCCAATAAGCTAACTTACATTCCAACGTGCCGCGATTCCAAGCAACGGACACGTTACCTGGAAGCGTCCGATGCGGGAACACGATAGTCGTATCACCACTCCATGCAAACGCCTCACAAACCGGAAAGCTTGCGACCTTAAGCAATGGTTCAAGGCTATTGTACTCTTCTTCAAGTTTCTCGAACCATTCGCGCATTTCTCTTCTTCGGCGAGGGATTGCGAAAATCTCGCCCGCAATAAATCTTCCGTCGGCCAGTATATCGCTCAGATGTTTCGCATCAGAGCCTCGATCGATGAATCGCTTTCCTTGCCTAGCTTCGAGCTGAACTCGAAAACTCTTTAAAACGGCTTTTAGAAAGTCGCGTTGAGACTGTAAAAACTTGAGCACCATGCCTCGCATATTTTCAAAGATAATCACTTGCTCTGCATGCCCAAAGGAACCCAGGCACTCTCGAAACTGCTCTGGTAGAATTTCAACACTCATCTCTCGAAATTAACGCGCGCGTAGCGCGAATACTCGGCGTCGCGGCTGGCGTAGTATGCGTTACGAATCGCTGCCCGCTTTGCGTTTCTTATTTGTGTAACGGACATACCAGCCTGTTGCGTGATAAATGTCGATTGCGGCAGCGAACGCCATAAAGATGGACAGATTAAACGCCCACAGGCCGATAAAGGCCCCAACGTCATGCGGCGTTCCCGCCGGGATATGCGCGCGTTCAAGGGCGATAGCGATCCCATTACTCCACCCGAGCGACGCAAACGGATTCGTTTCGCCCACGATCACGCATATCAGCGCAAATACTTGCACGACAACAAAATGTACGAAGATCGCAGAGACGCCCATGAGAATGCTCTCGTGGGTGTCCACCGCGCCTCCGGGCTCCGGCCTACCGATATTCGCAAGGAACTTGCGAAACGATTCGTCTCCAAAGCCTAGAAATAGCGCATAGGCTGCCAACGTGAAGCCGAGAAGGGGCGGAAGAACGGCAAGCGGTGTGGCCGCCCAATTCTCGCCGTGCCACTTGCTCCAACACAGGATCGTGATAATCAGGGCGGCATGCGTATACGGCGAGTAGACGATCTTCCGCCAACCGCCGTAGACGGCGAAGTAACTACTTAAGTCGCCGAAAAGATCGGCATACTCACTCTTAAGTGTTGTCTTTGGTCGTGGCATTGCCAGTCATCAACTTCTTCAGCCGTGCGATAATCTTTTCCGCTGCGCGGCGTATGGCCAAGAACCGGCTCTCCGTCGCGGGATCGTACTTGACCGTCTCGCCAATAGGAAACCGTTCCGTCGAGACGTGCTCGGTTATACCGTCGTGGCGAATAGTCGCGTCAACAACGCCATTGCGCAAGGCCACTTTTGCTGCGGTGCGAAGGGCCTCATCGGGAACGAGGCGCTCCTTCGTCGCCGCTTTGTAGTCAACATGCGCTTCGGACGCACCAAGCTTTTCTAACTCTTTCTCGAAATCCGGTTCGAAGCCGCTAAGGCCGGCATTTGGACGCCGCACGACAATCGAAATAGCACGCAAGTCTTCGGCATCTAAAATGTGATCGAGCGCCTCGGGCTCCTGCGCAACGCTTACATTCACGTCGCCGAAGCGCTCGACAATTTTTGGCTCTTTGCATAGCTGCCCGAAGACGTACCTGACGGATAAGGCTGAAACGTTTGCTTTGCCCTCGTGCGCTACGAAGACGAGCGTATGCGATTCGCTGTGAAACTCGTAGTCAAACGCGCGATAGTTTGCAGCGATCCCTTCGGGGACGACGATCTGGCCGAGCTCTTCGTCGGAGGCGGGCCGGTTCTGAAGCAAATTGAACCAAGCCATGTGATCAATATTGACGAAGCCGTAGAGCACGCCGCGAAGAATTTTGGGGTCGTGGTCGTCGGCGCGCATTGAACCGATAGTCATCGAGCGATTTCCGCGTAACGAGACGACCTTCTCCAGGCCGTAAAGCGCCTTCATAAGCTCGATGTACTTCTCCGCCTTATTGTGACTAGACGGATCGACAATAGCCATATTCAACGCGTTTACACGCAGTTGACGGTTGCGAACTGGCACCACACCCTCCTCGGCAGGATTTCCGACCAGGATTAGATAGCTGCGCGGCTTTTCATCCTGGATTCCCCTGAAATAGGACCAAGGTCACAGAAGTCGCCACTCGTTGGACGCGCTAAACGGAAAGACGCTCGATTTAGGAATTGATTTTGAGCTTCGTTGGTGACTCGCCATCGTGCCCGAGCGCACTTAATGCTTTCTGCGTGGCCGCTTTCCCCTACTCGTTCGCGCCGACTTTGCTTGCCCCCGTGTTGATCCCTCAAATGCGTCGATCATCTGCTGCTCCGGCGCGTTGAGCAACAGCCACTCGATCATTTCGGTGATACTAACAAAACGCTCCGTGGACAACTCCAACGCCCCCTTTATGCGACGGATTGCCGCACGGGCGTCTTCAGAGAACACTACGGTCGTTTGTCTAGGCAAAACGATATCCCACGCAACACAAATGTATTTACATTTTTGCATATTTCTGGCATAATGTAAACACCGACGATGCGTGTGATCTCTTTAGGCAATGTCAGATTTCTTCAGCCGGCGCGAACAGCGCTGGACTTATCCGATGCCGACATAAGGCATGCGCTCCGCGCGATGCTGCGCGCGACGCAATCCAAGGACGGCCTCGTTCTTGATGAGTTGGCTCTAGCACGCACACGTGCCGTACTGGACGTTGCGCTTATTGACGCTGGCCTTCATGGGTACGAGATAAAAAGCGATCTCGATTCCCTCTCTCGTTTGCCACGCCAAATAGAAGTATTTGGCCGCTCCTGCGATACACTAACGCTAGTCACGGTCAAAAAACACGCCACGGCGGCAAAACAAATCATCCCGTCTTGGTGGGGACTTATTCTTGCGGAACGCGATCAGGGGTCGACGATTACATTAACAAGAGAGCGCCAGGCGTTCGAGAATCCAGCCGTCGATGCTACCGAATCTCTGAATATTTTAAGGCGTACCGAGCTGATGAGAATCTTGCAGGCGAATCACAGCGCTAGACATGCAAGTTCAGCCTCGAAGAGAGAGTTGGTCGCCATGGTCTTGCGCGTGCTTGGTCAACGAGAAGCACGGCGCGTAGCGATAGAAATTCTTCGTTTCAGGCGAACGTGGACAATCCGTCAATTGAACGTCGCCTCCGAAGCGGAGCGCCTAAGACATGCTGTCACAAGACCGACGCCGAACCTGTCGTCGCTCGTGCCATCCCTCTTCGCCTAGGCGACAAAAGAGCGCTTATCCATCTGCCGCGCGACAAAGGCGATATGCTGCTGAAGGCCCGCCTGTAGCCATCGTCTTGGATCGCCTTCAGACTCGTCTCCACGTGAGCATTTCGCTATCCACTCTTCGCCCTTGGAAAACTGATCGCCCCGAAAGTAAGACTCCCCAGCGATGCGAGCGCAAATTACCTGCATGCCCGGCTCGATCTCGCGCCTTATCAGCCGCCATTCATGCTCGGTTGTGTAACGCAAATTCGGCTCGGGCCTTGTTCCGCCATCGGCGAACTTGTGATAAAAAATTCCGTAGTCTGCGAAGATTGGACGCCGTGATGTAGGTGGCAACGCGTAGATAATGCGCTTATAGGTCACGAGGTCCCAACGCACGAGGTCATGCTGAATATCGAAGTCCCGGCGCGTTATCGAAGCAGGGAATGCACCGGAACCGAGAGCAATGGTGCGCCACGGCGCTGACAGGTAGGTCGGGAGCTCGCGACTAGCATCCGTCACGTAGTCAGAAACCTCACGCGGTGTTACGCCTCCGAAGTCAACAATCAAGTCAACTTGCGCCGGCTGAAGCCCACACTCGCGCGCAAGCTTTACTAGCTGGCCAACTGTGGGGAATCCATCTTCGGACGGTCGCAATCGCAGCGCACCGCCCAAGGCGTACTCGCGATGCCAGCGCCGTATCTCCGTCTTATGTGCGTCGGCTGAGCGCACGGAGAAAACTGGGATGAGCGTTGCGGCGTACCCACTTAGCTCCTTGCGGAAATACGCCAATGTGCTCTTTTTTTGCTGCTGGTCGAGCATTTCAATGTCCAGCATCGCTCTAGTGATGCCATCATCAAAGAATCCCGTCTGAATTTGAACTATGCCAGACAGAATGTCGCTCTGGTCCTTGATATGCTGTTCAAGGGTTGGCGGAGGAGAGATTTTTTCAAGACCAGTCTTCTCGTCGATCCGCTTCGTTTGCCGGCGTATTCGACGAACGGTGAGCAGCGGATAGATTCTCTTATTAACGTCGGACGGCAGGTGACGTAGCGCTTCTCGTTCGGCGTACTTCACGCCCAACATTGGTACGTATGTTGTGGGCGGCTCGGTCAGAACCGTTGGCTTGACGGGAATGGCGATCGGCGGTACGTTCATGCACTCCTCGCTGCGCGTGGTCTCATTGGGTATTGGCGAACTGCAAAAGCATTCAGAACATCCTGATCGGCGATTAGATGCCCGTTGGGCGCCGGCCGGAGAAGGCCGCGCTCGATTAGTGCGTTTACGTCGCGCGAAATGGTTTTTTGATCAAGCCCCGCGTATAGCGTCTCAATCGAAGGATGCAGCGTCCGAAGCCGAGCGGTCATAAATGGGCCACCAACCTGGGGAATCAGCCTCATGAGTTCTTTACGGCGGCGCTCCGGCTTTTGATGTTCGTTAAATTTTGTACGAAGAAAATCGTTCCAGATGATTTCACGTTGGTAGCTTCGCACCTCGGTAATTTGCTCAGCCAGTTCATTTACGAGTCCCCGCAACGCGTACAAAAGAAAAGGAACGATGCGGCGCGTCCTGCTCGCTAAATCAAGTTCTCGTCTGTAAGCATCACGAGTAGTGTTGTAGTGGTTGCTCAAAAGATGGCCAGCGGGTACGGGCACACCGGCATTGAGCAATATTTGCACTTCCATCAGACGCGCTGTGCGCCCGTTGCCATCCCCAAACGGGTGTATCCACGCAAGATAAAGATGCGCCACCAGGGCACGCAAAATTGCCTCCGCCATGGCGAACTGCTCGCCCATGGCAAAATCATCGCTGCGAAGAAACGCGCACAATCTGTCGAGCAGGTACGGACATTCACTACGCGGAGCGCCACGGTACACGTCACCGACAACAACAGAATGCTCTGAAATTTTGCCGGGCACAACCTCTTTGGGATAATTCGTTCCCTGCAATACAAGTGCGTTTAGGCGCTCGATCTCTGCAACGGTTATTTCAAGTCGATTGCCAGATTCTAGCGTAGTGACGAAGGCGTTGCACGCATCAACGATGTTTAGCTGCTCCCGCTGATGATATTCGTGCGATTGCGGCGCCTCACCGCGATGATCGATTGCAGCCCTAAGGTGTTCTTCTGTGAGCGGGTTACCCTCGATTTGCGTGGATGCTGCGGCGCCACGCACGATATACATTGCTGTTAGCTTGCTTGCAACCGCTGGATCGATCAAGACGCCAGCAAGCTGCTCAAACTTGGCTTGGCACTGGCCGAGCAAGGCCCACAGCTCCGGTGTCCCTCGAAGCTCGGCGGGGAGCGTGAAGGTGATCCAGGGGTGACTTGTCTCATACGCCCTAGCGGTCATTGGCTTGTTGGACTACTAGAATGTCCAGCGAAACCCCTCGCTAGGTCGGCATGGTTTAAGCATTTAATGGATAAAATGTCCACCAGAATGTCCGCACAATTGTCCTCGCGAGCCCCAGGCCACACGGGAACGGGGGTCGCCCACCCCATCCAAGAACAGGGACGATGATGACCGTCCTTGACGTCGCTGCGTATATTCTGGCCGCTCGCGGCGAAATGTCTGCGATGAAACTTCAAAAGCTCATCTACTACGCTCAGGCATGGGCTCTGGCTTGGACGGGCCGGCCGCTATTCGCGAATCGCATTGAAGCGTGGGCGAAAGGCCCCGTAGTACGCGACCTCTACGCCTTGCACCGGGGGGAGTTCACCGTCCGCGAGATTGCGGGTGGAAACGCTTCGGTCATAGGCTCAGAAGCGCGTGCGATAATCGATGCCGTGCTAGGCTCCTATGCACACCTCACCCCGCAGACATTGAGCGACCTCACGCACAGCGAGCCCCCGTGGCTGGAAGCACGCCGCCATGCGCCGGAAGGGGAGCGCAGTTCGGTGCCGATCGAGCCGGCATCCATGCGCGCATATTATGGTTCGCTCGCGCGCAAGCAAGAACAGGCCGAGAAATCGCTTCTGAAATAAGCGACAACACGACGAACTCTCGTACTTAGAACGCTATCCCTCGGGCGGATAGAGCTGATCGCTACTCTTGATCGTGGGCAGGTCGTGCGGATCGGTGTAAAGCACTGCTCGCACCGCCTCTTCCCGCGACATCGCGCTCAGATCGGCCCACGTCACGTCCCCCTCCCATGTGGCCTGAGACACGTACTCGTCAGGCCATGGGCAATGGAACATCAACCTCGCCTCATAGCCGAGCGCATTCCGAATAACTGCCTCATCGTCTCGACCACTGAACCGAACTTGACATTTCGGCTCGAAAAGTGCGGCGCGAAGAACATGCTCGAACAGCTCCCACGCCGCGTGCGCCGAAATTCGTCCAGCCCGATCGGGCGATGCGCCACGATCGGGAATGACACGCACGGCAGTAATTTTATCTAGCGCGATCTCTTCGGTCCGTGGCTGCAGCGTCCACACGAGTTCGACGAGAGCTCGATCCTTACGAAGCCGTAGTCGCCCAAATAGGCTTACATTATCTCGTCTGATATCGACGATCTGACCGTCTGCCGCCTGTAGTACATCTTGTGAAATCACGAAATCTTCCTTGACTTTTCATCTTGCGCCGGGCAACGCGTTGCCGGCAGCCCCGCTTAAGTTTTCCGCATAATGGCCAACTCTCATGCACGCCGCTAGCAGCATGCCAAGACCTTCGACTGTGGCCACCGGCTTGATCCGCTATATCCCCACGGCGTAAGATACCTAGTAGGAGACTACAAGGACGTGTCTATACGGGGAATTTGCGGCGAGGATACTCATTTCGGCGCACTTGCGACATTCAGCGAAACGGCAAACGAACTTTTCGCGCAGCGCCAGTCTCTATCGGCGCATTACGTGCAGATGGAGGCAGCGATCTATGACGTTTTCGAGGATGCGCTTAATCCGCTTCCCTCTCGGAAAGACAGCGTAGCTGGTAAAGTCTCATTTCTCCTGGAGCACGAGTCCACAACCCCGCTGTTCCATCACGGAAAGAGCCGCGATGATGAACGTCTTCGCCAGATCGACGCGGCGGCGCATGCAATTCCCCTCGTTATGCGCCTCGATCGTATTTTTCGGCAGTTTGAAGCCGCCACGGCCATTAAACATGAAGACTTTCTTCTGCGCCGGGTTTCTGGCTACAACTTTGCCGAATCAATTCGCCGGCTCGGGCATTGGGTTCGCCACCAGGACGAAATCGTAGACCGCACTGACAAGCACAAGCAGCGTCTTGCGGACAATCTACGCTTTTTCTCGGCGATGCGCGTTCACGCGGTGCACGAGGATGCCGCTGCGCGTATATTGTGCCGGTATGGCTTCCGGCGTTACAACGATTTGGAAGCACACATTCTGCTTGGTCTTGAATGGACTCTTACGCGCAACGGACGCCGAATCGGCGTACTTATCGGCAGGAATGTTTTTTCAAGGAGAGGGAGAGCGTAAATGCTGTGGTGGATACTTTTTGGTGCTGTGATCGTGGGTTACATGATATGGTCACACATCCACGAATGCAGCGAGCTTTCAGTGGGAGTCGCGTTCGAACGCAGCCGCGTTTTAAGGATCGCGGGAAGTGGCGCGCTGATATTCTGCCTCTACGAGTGCGTTGAAGTTGCGGTCACAGGCGCGTGGTTCGTGCCAACTTTCGCCCTTTATCAACGATGCACTGCCCTCAACGCGAAGTACCTACAAGACATAGAGCAAATGCGTATTACTCCCGATGACATCGCAAACGCCGACGCAAACGCAGCCCAGGAATGTAGTCAGCGGCTATCCACGCTCGGACAGATCGGGGTGTCGATCATGACGCATGGGCACGATCATTAATGCGCCGATAAGAGCGCTACGTCAAACGCGGAAGTACCGCCAAAGGCTCTTTTTGGGCAGCACTCCGTCGCAATGAACCCCGTGCTACAACCCGAAAAAGATCGCCGCTCGGCCGGCTGCGTAGAATGCCTGTAACCCACGGCCGTATGTCGGATGCTCGTATAGGTTTTCGATAGCGATCGCGGCGGAGGCGAGGACGCCAATGCCGGCGATGAGGTGCTCTGCTTTAATTTTGCTCATGACTATCTCCTAAGCCGAACAGGGAACATACGTTCGACTTGGCCGCCATCATAGCAGAGCCTCAGCGACTTAGCAATCGTGCGATAGGTAAAGATTACCTCCGGGTTGGGCCGAGCCCAACGACGCCTTGCGGCCACCTCCGGGGGAGCGTAAATTACAGGTGACAGAACCTTCTGCCAGCAACCAAAAGCCGGTGCCGCCCCGATCCGTCAATCAGAAAGCGACACCGACCGCGAAACTAAGCGCCATGGGCGCAGCTCCGGTAACGCCCGGAGACCTCGATGCGCGGCTGGCCGGGCTACACCGGCGGCCGCGTTTTCCGTTTCGTGAGCCATTATAGTTTATTGTCGCGACAGTGGAGCGCGTATGCTCCACCTTTTCTTTCACTCCGAGTCTCAAAATCGCAAGGGGCATGTCCGCACGTCACTCAGACGGGGCACTAACCCCGGTGTGTCGGAACTTTTGAATGAACTACTAACCCGGATATACTCGGACGAGGGCACCCCAATCGGGCTCGTAGGGACCGCGTTATACCCAATCCTGCGAAATGAACTTCGTGAAATGTTGGTGCGCGAAAACTAGCCGCTTCGATTAGCGGCCTCTCGTGGGCGTGCGTTATGCTAGATATTGTAGTCGGTTTTGGCGCGCTCGGCCGAAATGCGCGCAATGGTCGCTCGGCGATCCCCGAACGTAAGGCCCCATCCGTCGCGCAGCGTTTCCCAAACGTAGCGCATTGCCGCCAACATCATTTCAGTATTGTACCGCACATGTGGCCGATAGGTTACGCCGACCTCACCCGGTAATAAGCGCCCTTCGACGCAAATGAGCTTTCGTTCGCGGCGGCAGGCGTTCGAGGCAAGAATGCACCTCGGTGTGGATAGACGGCCAACGTCGAACGTATGCTTTCAATAGACGGTTCAATTCAGCGTAGGCGTAAAATGCCGGATGCAACCGTAACACGCGGACGTTGAATCCCGGCTTGCGGCTGCGATCACCGGCTATAAGCCCCTGTTCTTCGAGCCGTTTAACGACCTTCTTCGTGACGACGCGATCGTAACCCACGGCGTACGCTACACAAAGCGCCTCAAACGACCACCCGTTTGCGGCAATAGTAAGGAACACCGCAGTAGCGATCGGGCCACCAAGAAGTGAGCGATGATCGCCGTCCCAGCGGCCGGATAAGCGCGGCAGCTTCGGCACGGGGTAACGCCTTTCAATCTTGCGCAGTACGTGATACTTCTCGATCGCTCTCAAGAGGGAGGTGAGCTCGCGAATTAGCGGAAATCGCGGATCGAGAGCAGCACATCGCCCATCCTCTGTCCTCCATTCCACGACAACGCCGGCGCGAGTAAACATCGCGGTTTTCTCGCTTTCCGGTCGTATCGTCGAACCGCCAAGTACGCGCCGGAGATCGGATACATTCATCGGGCCGTACTTGGCAAGCGCCATGAGCGTTCGTAGACGAACATCCGTGCCGAATAATAGCGGAGCTCCATCTTTGGGTCGTTGAAATGCACTGACGCGCCCCGTCCCAACTGACTTTCTTTCTGAAGCGCCATCTAGAGCGCTAGCCGTCTTCTTTATGAATTTCGCGAAAGATGCAGGCACATTCGGCGAGAGCCGCACACTCTTCCCATGCACCAGCAGTACGCCGTGTTTCACCAAGCGATCAACATTCAGACTGACCGTGGAAGGCCACGCGTCAGGTATGCGCTGTTCCAAATCCCGAAACGAAAGAGGCGCGCTTGCATTCACCACTTCGCAAATTATTTTGAACGGAACATTTCCTTGGTGTGCGAGCGGTCGTTGCGCGCTTATTTTCGTCGGTTTCTTCGCGGCGAAGCCCTCCGCCGGTTCGACGCGATAAAGATCACTCAACGTCCTGCGAAGCTCATTGTAGGCCGGGTGGCACGGATTCAATATCAGAAATTCACGGTAGGGATTGCCGGTCGTTGCAACAAGGCCAGCGGAGAGAAGGCGTTTGGGGCGATCGCGAGGAGCGGTCACTTTGCCCTCCTGCAGGATGCGTTTAAGCAACAGCTGTTCCTTCACCGTCCCAAAAAGTATAAGCCCGTCGTGGCCAGCTATCACGTTTTATTTAACGCCTCCGCCAAGGCGTCGTTATCCTCATATGCGAGATCATTTAGCCAAGCACGCAAGATTATGGATATTGCCATTTTTTTAACGGCCCATTCCAATTCGCGACTCTTTGCAATAACATTTAAGCCGCGAAGGACCTCCGGCAATCGACTATTCTTTAGCGCAGACTTACGATTGCGAAACGCACAATTAAACGCCTCGCGCAGAGGAAGATACTGCAACCAATTTCGTTTCTCTGCTTCTCTTTGTACAAACCATTGCTCGTAGTCTTGCGCTTCGTCGGGCGAAGACGCAATGCGCTGGATAAACGGTCGCGCCTGGAAAAGCGCGTCTTTCCCGTTATCGACCCTAGCATAAAGAGGAGCGATCTCCGGTTCGAGATCAAAGGGAAACAGCAGCACAAGAAGATCGAGACGCGAAAGTAAGCGCCCTAAGAGTGTGCAGTCTGCTAGTGACGGCTCTTGTTGGTCTGCAGGATGCAAGAACGACGCAACGGTTGAGACAAAATCCTCTAGCCGCCCCGCGACGTATAGAGCGACAAGTCCATTCATCCATTTAACGCCGCAAGCATAAAGCGCCTCACCAATGAGCCACGCATTGTCGGCATTTGGTCGCTGGTCAGTGTACAGATACCGGACGAGCGATGACCCCTTATCCGTACCTGCCGCGTTATTGATTTCTGTCTCAAGTTGGAACAGCTTTATTCGCCCATCGCTGCCATCGCTTGAAACCATTACATAGAGCAGATTTGAGAAGTTCCGGCCAAGACTCTGCTCCTCAGGCCCATTCCGCTTCACGCCACTCCTTGCGTACGCGTCGCACGATCCTCGCCATTGTGAATTCACGATACGACGCATCGTGACTTGGGCGATTGCTTGGTGCTGATGTAGAGTGGTTCCTAGCATGAAAGACCGCCAAGCGTCCCGATCTGCCTCGAAAGGCCAAACGTTGCCGGCGTCGCCGGTGCTAACGATCGAAGAAGTTGCCGCGCTTCTTCGGACCACCAACAAAACGGTTCGGAAGGCGGCGCGCGACGGGGAACTTGCGTCGTTCAAGCTCGGACGGATCACGTACATCTTGCGTGAGCCCCTGGAGCGGCAGCTCAAAACCAAGATCACCCTGGGCCGGAGCCTTCGCCGCAAAGGCCAGCAGGGCAATCCTTCCGCGAGAGGTGACGATATGTAGCGCCTTAACGGGCACGTGCACCGGCGGCTTTGTGAACACCGCTAAGTGTGTCACATTATCTAGCACGTTGCGGTGCCATGTGCATGGCAGATAAAAGGCCCCGGCTGATGCCGAGGCCCACTCTTTCAAACCCTTGCCCTAGCATTCGAATTAGAAGCCCGACCGCTAGGACAACTCGTTGATGGGTCTATTCTAGCACGCCCCGAGCGTCCTTGAAAACACCCCTCGCGAGGGCTTTTCTGAAAGGACTCTTTATGGGCAAACTGGACGCCCCAAAGACCCACCACACCATCGCGGCCGGCGACCTCGACGACCGTCAAATAGATGGCCTACTTCTCCATCAGTTGATCTTGAGCGGAGAAGCGGAACGCCGCATCGCCGTCAGCGATGCGCAAGCAATTTATCTCTCGTCGAAAGACGCAGGCGTCTCGTACACCGTCGAGCGCATCGAGCGCAATCGTCGCGGGTCGAAGATCGTAGAGTACCGTTGCTCGTGCCCCGACAGCGCGAAGCAAGGGAGGCGCGACTGCCAACACCGGTTCGCTGAAAAGCTGCTACGTGGCGACGTAACCGTGATCGGGAAGCCGGATGCGGCCCAACTCCAGTTACGCGAGCAGATCAAGGCGGGCCGGCGTCCTGCGCGGCAGCGTTTTGCGCACGATGGCCGCACAATAAAGACGGCCCAGCGCGCTGCCAGAGTACGCATGTCGTCCGAAATCCCCCGATTGATTCTTTCGCTGAAAGCCGCATGGGATTCGGAACACAGTGATGCGCTGTCGCTTCGAAACGCACGCCTTACCGCCGACTCAATACGAGCAGCGACGCTGATTCTCAAAATCTGCGAAGGCAAGAGCGCCGACGCGATGGTTGAGCGCTATGAACAGCTTATCGACGACGGTAAGTTTCCGCTGCGGCGCGCCCCACATCAAAACACGCTAAGTCTATGGATCAACGATCCCGCGTTAACGCCTATTCTTCAGGAGTGGCTGGCAATGACGACGTGGCCGTTTCGTGTTCGAGAGATCGCGGCTATTGCCGACGCGACGAAGGTTTCCCAACTCCGCACCGCTCACGCCCGTCTAGTCGATTATGGGCCCAAGGATAAACGGCCCACAGCCCGCTGGATGAAAGCCCACGTTCTCATTGGCGTGGAAACGCTCGTCGTTATGTCGGTGTTCTTCTCCGAAAGTACAAGTCATGACAGCAATCACCTCATGAAACTCATTGACGACGCGCTGCCGCGATTCAACATCCGCTTCTTGCTTGCTGATAAAGCGTATCTTGTAGAGAAATCCATATTAGGACCGATCTGGGAACGCTCAATCAAAGCGGTAATCCCTGTTAAATCTCGCTGGGACGCTGAGACAAAGAAAGAATACTATGATGCGTGTAAGGAGCTTGCCGATTGGTATGATCATCGCCCGCGCCAATTCGACGAAATCTATCGATTGAGGCCAAAAATCGAGGGTCTCTTCTCTCTTATGAAACGCCTTGCCGACGGGTATTGTTGGTCGCGCGGCCGGCCACGCGAAGGCGACATCTCGATAGCATGGCAAAACGAAACCCTCTGCAAATTCATCTACATGAACTTACGATGCACCGTCCAACTTGAAGAAGAGACGGGCGTTGACATAGACTACCAACTTCGATCACGTTTCTTCCCGCCGCCCGACAAGCCGTTGCTCCACGGCGATACGTAGGGACGCCCTAAATGTGAAAAGATGTAGCCTGACGACACTTGCTACGAAAATAGCGTAACACACGAAAAGAACGAAAAGACCCCATAAAACAGGGGTCTTTTCTACATTCCAGCACGAATTTCACATTCTGTGCTGAATTTCACAACGAACCGCCGTTTGGGCAAATTCATTGTGAGACAACACTAGAACGGGATCTCTTCGTCGAGTCCGTCATCCATGCGACCGCCGCCGCCACCGACGGCAGCGCCGGCGTAAGCTTCGCTGCCGCCATCTTGACGATCGCGCGGTGAGCCGAGCATTTGCATCGTGTTGATGACCACTTCGGTCGCTTTGCGCTTGTTGCCGTCCTTGTCGTCGTACGAGCGGATTACTAAACGGCCCTCGACGAGCACGTTTGAACCCTTCTTCAAATACGTGTTGCAGGTTTCGGCAAGCTTGTCCCACGCGACGATGTCGACGAAGAGCGTGTCTTCGGGCTTCGCGTCGCGCTTGTTGGGATTCACCGCAATCGAAAACTTCGTAACGCCTGCGCCGGACCCGACATAACGGATCTCGGGATCGCGAACGACGTTACCGACCAAAATGACTTTATTAAACGATGCCGCCATAATGCATTACTCTTTCTTCAACTAGCTCTGCGGGTCAGCCCAAGGCTAGCATGCTCTTATGCCAGGGGCCTGGCACTCTTCGACTTAGGGAGCGGGTGTATGGGCGGCCTTTTCGGCGATCAGCGCATGCTTGTCTAATTTGATCAGCAGTGCACGCATCACATCTTCGTTCAGGCCGAGCTGACGCTCCAGCTCGTGGGCCGTCGCGGCTTCACTGCGGAAGCGAAGGACCGCATAAATGCCCTCTCGGACGTCGTTGATTTCATATGCCAGGCGCTTCTTACCAAGCACTTCCTGGCTGAGGATTTCGCCGCCGTTGCCCTTGAGCTGCTCGGCGATAGCGCCGCTGCGCTCGACGACCTCGTTTTCCTCGAGGTTCGGACGCAAAATATAGGTGACTTCGT
>Ga0070735_10000687_pt1 | contig 35143 bp, 34 predicted proteins | sample Coa_R1_FD_66443 | JGI IMG/M metagenome (GOLD analysis project Ga0070735, IMG submission 66443) | Surface soil microbial communities from Centralia Pennsylvania, which are recovering from an underground coalmine fire - Coalmine... | ecosystem: Environmental > Terrestrial > Soil > Unclassified ...
TCTGCACGACATCCGCCAGCTCGCAGGCGTAGCGCTGAAGGTCATCCCGCATGCCGTCGCTCCTGACTCTCTGGAACGGGCCGGTCGGCGCGCTCGCTCCCCGGTCGGCCCGGCTGGCGCGGCACGACCAACCACGGACCGGCCGGAGTCATCCCTCGCCGGCCCGCGCTCAGCAGTACCTGGACGCCCTGTGACGCGAGATCAAACGGCAGCTCCTGCAGTCCCCGTGCGGCCATCGTCGTCCGCACCCGCTGCTGGTGCTGGAGGGGACAGTAGAGGAGCAGGAAGCCCCCGCCGCCGGCCCCGGTGATTTTGCCGCCAAGCGCGCCGGCGTCACGCGCCGCTCGGTAGGAGCCGTCGATGGCGCTGGAGGTCATCGACGGTGACAGGCGCTTCTTGTGCTGCCAGCCGGCGTGGAGGAGGCTGCCGAAGGCGTCGAGGTCTTCGGCTTCAAGGACGCGTCGCGCCTCCGCCGCCAGCTCCTTCAGTCGGTGCAGCGAGTCGAGAACCGCCTGATTGGAAACCGTATCTGCCTGCTGCTGGCGCAGGATCTGGCCTGAGTGGCGGCTGGTGCCGGTTGAAAAAAGCATGAGGTGCGCCCCCAGCACGTCCTGCACGTCAGGGCTCAGGTCGATGGGCGTGACGCGCGTCTCGCCGGCGGCGAGCTCGATGGAATTGAGCCCACCAAAGGCGCTAGCATACTGATCCTGCTTGCCGATCGGCATCCCCAGGAGCTCGATCTCGATCGTGCAAGCGGCTTCGGCGATCTCACCTGGAGAGAGCTCGACTCCCAGGTAGGCTGCGAGCGCCCGTACCAGAGCAACTGCCATCGCGCTCGAGGAGCCCAGGCCGGTACCAGGCGGCACCTCCGACGCGAGAAAGAGCTCGACGCCCCGTTGCCGCAGTCCGCGGTCCTCAAACCACTCGATCGCGGCCCGAGGCAGGCACAGGGAGTCCGGCGCGGGGGGAAGTGGGTCGGCTGGAGAGAGCGGTCCACAGCTCTGCCAGGTCCCGTAGTTTGCCGAGTTGATTCGGATGCTGCGATCTCCCGGGTCCTGCGCGACCACGTAGCAGTAGCGGGTGATCGCCGCGCTGACCACCAGGCCGCCGTACTGCTCGTAGTAGGCAGCCAGGTCGGTTCCGCCGCCGGCGAAGCTGACACGAACCGGCGCCCGTGCCACGACCATGCCGGGACAGCGCTCAAATCGGTGATGAGGACGTGTCATGGCCAGCTCGTTTCGGTGGGAGGAGTGATGATCATTTCCTGCAGCGAGGAGCCGGCCGGCATCTGGACGGCAAAGACGATGGCGCGTGCCACATTCGCCGGGTCCTGCAGGTTCGCTTCGTCCGGCATCGGTATGCCTTGCTCCGGGAAGCGGTCGAAAAAGTGGGTGCGCATCCCGCCGGGGATGATGGTCGTCACCCGGATGCCGTAGGGCCGCCCCTCCACACCCAGCGCCCGGCTGAAGCCCAGCAACCCCCACTTGGACGCGTGGTACGCCGCCGCGTTGGCCCAGGCGCGGACCGCGGCGGTTGACGCCACGTTGACGATGTGGCCGCCTCCCGCCTCCCGCATGATGGGAAAGGCCGCTCTGGCCACCAGGAAGGGACCGCGCAGGTTGACGCCCAGTACCCGGTCCCACTGCTGCACCGTCATCTCGTCGATCGAGACAACATGGTCGGTGGCGGCATTGTTGACTGCCACGTCCAGCCGGCCCAGGTGGGCGACCACCTGGTTGACGGTCTCGCCGACCTGAGCGCAGTTCGATACGTCGCAGGGGAGGGCGACGCTGCGGGTGCCGCGCTGCTCCAGGTCGCGTGCGACCCGTTCCGCTCCTTCCCGGTTCAGGTCCACGCAGGCCACGGCGCTACCGGCGGCGGCAAAGGCGCGCGCGGTTGCCTCGCCCAGTCCGCTACCGGCTCCCGTGACCATGACCACCGTACCGGTCAGCCTTCCGTCAATCACTCTCGCTCCATTTCTGTTTGCCGGGAATCACGGCTCGGGGACCCCGGATCGGTCTGGGTGGGCTGCGCGGTCATCTCGTGGAGCTGTTTCATGCGTGCACCTCGAGCGGAACCGCGGGTGTCGCGGCGGGTTCGAGCACCGCCTCGTAGAGCGCAGCGGTTCGCCGAGCCACGGTGGGCCACTCAAACCCACGCCGCACGCGGCGTAGGGCCGCTCCACCCATCCGGCGCTGCAGCTCGGGGTCTCGCAGGAGCTGCGCCAGACGTGTGGCCAGGGCCTGCGGAGCGCGCGGCGGAACGAGATACCCCGTCACGCCGTCCACCACCGTGAACGCGATCCCGCCGACCGCTGAGCCGATCACCGGGCGGCCGCAGGCCATCCCCTCCAGTGGTGTCAGCCCGAACGGCTCGTACCAGGGCGTGGTGACCACGACATCACCGGCTCCGTAGTAGTAGCGCAGCATGTGGGGCTGTCGCTTGCCGGTGAACGTGAGCCGGTCCGCGACGTCGAGCTCCGCTGCGAGCCGCTGCAGCTCGCCGATCTCCGGCGTGGCCGTAGGATCGGGGTCCGGTGTCTCGCCCCCGACCAGCAGCAACCGAACGGGCAGGTCCATGTCGCGCCGCAGCAGGGCGACCGCCCGGACCACGTTTCGGATGTCCTTGCGCGGCAGCATTCGGCCAACGTAGACCACGATCCGGTCGTCGAGGTCCAGCCCGAGCCGCCGGCGGGCTTCACGTCGATCGACCGGGCAGAACAGCCGCGTGTTGACGCCCGAGGGGATAACCTCAACCCGCTCCGGGCTCGCTCCGTAGTCGTCGATCAGCTCGCCGGCCTCGGCCGGGCACTGCGCGATGAGCCGGTCGGCCCGCCGCACCACCTGCCGCTCGATGTCGATGCGGACAGCGGGGCTGGTGTCCGCCGTCCCTTGATGGCGCTGCTTGGTTTTCCCCATAGCGTGGAAAATCTGCACGGTGGGAACGCGGCACCGACGTCCAAGCTCCACCCCGACCCAGCCCGACATCCAGAAGTTGCCGTGGATCAGGTCGTAGTGCGTGCCGTCGGTCAGCATGAAGCGCAGCACGGCATCGCGGAAGGCCGGCATCAGCGGCCACAGTTCGTCTTTGCACACCCATTTCGGCGGCCCGACCCAGAGGTTGACGACGCGGACGCCCGGCGCCCAGTCCAGTACTTCCGGGGCGTCGGGGCGCTCCCAGCGAGTGAAGACATCGACCCGGTAGCCCCGGCTGGCGAGGCCCCGGCTGACCTCGTCGACGTACACGTTCTGGCCACCGGCGTCGACGCTGCCGAGGGTCGCAACCGGACTGGCATGCTCGCTCAGGAAGGCGATGTGCCTCATTGACCGCTCCGGGCCAACTCCGGCGAGCCGGATGTTTCCAGCGGCGCTTCGTCCGTGCGATGGCCGGCTCTTGCCAGCTCGATCGCTCGTTCGAAGGCGGCATTCCAGTCGCGGACAAAGCGGTTCAGCCCAAAGCGCCGCAGCGCGACCTCCCGGGCGTTGGCGCCCATCTGACGGGCCACACCCGGATTGCGCAGCAGGAACTGCATCCGCTCGATCAGGTAGTCAAACCGGCACGATACGTGGCCGGAATAGCCGTCCTCGATGACCGTCGGCAGCTCGGTCGTTGCCAGGGCGACGACCGGCATCCCGATGGTCATCGCCTCGATGACCGCGAGCGGCAGGCTGGTGTAGCGCATTGGACTGAACAGGAAGCGATACCGTGCGACATGGCGATGCAGGTCGCGGTACGGAATGTCCCCGAGGCCGCCAAAGTCCTCGGTCTGCATGCCCGCGATGTCGAGCGGAACTTCCTGCCGTGCCTGGAGGAAGAGATCGTAGCCGGCGATACGCGGCCGCTTCTGCATGCCGTTGATCACGGTGATACCTCGATCCAGCTCCCCGTCGTAACGGATGCCCGGATCGATGGCGACACTGTGCTCGATCACCGCGGTCGGAATGTCCCCGTTGTCCCACATCAGCTGGTTGTAGTGCGTGACATGTACGAGCAGAACCGAGGGATCGTCCACCGGGTGACGCGTGTCGCTGCCGTGCGGGCGCGGAACGTTGTGCTCCAGGTAGATCCTGGGCAACCGGCGCTGCAGAGGGCTCAAGATTTCGTACTGGTCCTCGAGATAGTTCCGGGCAGTCTGGAAGATGACAAGATCGAGCTCGAGCTCGCGAACGCGTTCCGCCGGCACGTCGTGGATGCCCGGCGGGCGGTTGAAGGTGTCCCCCCAACCCCGGTAGCCCTCCGGGTGGCCCGGCTTGACCGGTAGGTACCAGTCATGGTCGGCCCGCGTGATCGCGTTGAGGTAGCTACCGTGGATGTGCCAGATCAGAATCCTGAGCCGTCTCATGCCACTTCTCCGGGAGCAAGCATGGTCTCCGCGGCGGCCAGCACGCGGTCCGGCTCGATCCAGCCGCCTCGATTCGTCCCATCGCTGACGATCAGGTGCCGGGTACGGTCGAGTGGCCCCCACTGTCCGCCGGAGCGGCGGAAGATGCGAATGCTCGGCGTGCCCACGGCTTCCGCCAGATGCGATGGTCCGGAGTCATTGCCGATGAAGAGATCGCTGCACTTGATCAGCGCCGCCAGACCGCCCAGTGAGGTGTGGCCGCTTACATCGATGGCCGGGTAGCGCATTCCCGCCACGACTGCCGCGGCGATCGCCTGCTCATCCGCACCGCCGGCCACAACGATGCGAGCGTGGAGCCGGCGCACCAGTCCGTCGGCCAGCGCGGCGAAGCGCGCCGGTGGCCAGCGCCGGACCGGATCTTTCGATCCGGGGTGGATCGTGACGAGCGGTCCAGAGCGGTCCTGCAGAGGGGAGAGGAGCCGGTGCGCCTCTACCCGGTCCTCGAAGGAGACCGGAAACTCGAGTTTCAGGTCCGCCGCGGGAGGAGGGGGACAGCCCAGGAGGCGGGCGAGTCCGAGATTGCGCGCGACCTCATGCTGCTCGTCGGGATAGGGGGCGGCAGGTTCCAGGCCCTGTGGCGGACGTCCGTGGTAGTAGCCTGCCGTGTGCCGGCCGCCCAGAGCCAGGGCACAGGGGTTGCTCTGTTCGCCGCTGCCGTGCATCTGAACCACGAGGTCGTAGCGATACCGCCGCTGCTCCTCGACAAAGGCGGTACTGCGCCACGCCGGAAGCTCGACATCCTTCAGACCGGGATAGCCGCCGAACTCGACGAATCGATCGAAGTACTGGTCGAAGCGGCGGACGAAGGAGCGCGCCCAGGGCAGGCCGATCAGGGTGATCTCGGCGTTGGGGAATCCGGCCCGCAGCGACCGGAAGGCGGGCACGGCCACTAGCAGATCGCCGAGAAAGAGAGCGCGCAGCACGGCGAGCCTTCGGATACCGTTCGGCTCGGCCATCAGCGCCCTCCGACCGAGATCCACCGGTCGGGCGCCGCCGGGGCGGCGAGCTGGGTGGGCCGTGTCTGCGCCAGCAGCGTTGCCGCGGCTTCGACGACCGTCTCCGGTGTGACCAGGCGCAGGCACTCGTGTCGGTACGGACAGATACGGGCGTAACAGAGCCGGCAGGGGACGTCGTGGTACAGCTGACGGTGCGGCACGTGCCACGGACCCCACTGCTCCGGCGGATTGGTGAGAGCGAACAGGGCGACAACCGGCGTCTTCACAGCGGCCGCCACGTGCATGGGGCCGGTGTTGTTGGTGACAGTGAGATCGGCGGCCTCGACGAGCGCGCAGAAAGTCGGGAAGGGGATCTCGCCCGCCAGGACGTCGGCCGGGTGTCTCATCCGGTGGGCGATCCGCCGGGCGAGGTGACGCTCGCCATCGGCGCCAGTGAGGAGTACGCGAGCGTCGAGGCGCTCCACCAGCAGGTCGGCGACCTGCGCGTACATCTCCCAGGGATAGGTGCGAGCCGGCATGCTGCAGCCGGGGTGCAGCACCACGATCGGACCGCGCGCCGTGCCGCTCGACTGCCGCCCGACGAGGAAGCGGGCGGCGCAGCGGCGTGCCGTCTCCGGTACCTGGAGAACCAGATCGGTGTCGCCGGCGCTGAATCCGACGGCGCCTACCAGGTCGAGTCCCCGCTCGACCTCGTGCATCATGACCTCCGGGTGGCGGTGGCGGGTGGTGAGGAGCGAGCCGGGCCCGTCGACCGACGCTGCCAGGCGGAGCGGAATGCCGGCCAGGTAGCACAGGTAGGCGGCGGGCAGGGGGCTTTGCCGGAAGGAGCTGAAGATGATCGCCGCATCGAATCGGCCGGCCCGCAGCGTGCCGACCATCTCCAGCTCGCGCTCGCTGTTCTGTGGAAGAGTCTGCCAGGGATCCATCCAGGGAGCCTGATAGACGACGACATCGTCGATATCCGGGTTGAGACGGCCCGCCTGCGCCCCGACCGGGCTGGCCAGGAGGGTGATCTCGACGCGCGGCAGCGACTGCCGGATAGCATGGATGGCCGGTGTCGTGACCAGCACGTCACCCAGGTTGTCGAGGCGCACGGCCAGGATCCGCTGGGCTGCTTGCCAGCGCCGGTCAATCATCGCCCCACCGCCACGGCGTCACTCCGGGACAGCGTCACGATCCGCTCGATAAGGCTGCTGGTGCTCACGTCCTCCACCAGCGGCAGGATGATAACTCGCCCGCCGACATCGCGAACCGCCTCGGCTTCCGGCAAGCCGGTATCGGCGTAGTCGCCCCCCTTGACGTGAATGTGTGGCCGCACCCGGCGAATCAGCTCGGTCGGCGTGTCTTCGTCGAAGAGCACGGCATGATCAACCGAGTCGAGGGCCGCGACCAGCGCCAGCCGGTCGGCCTCACGGTTGACGGGTCGGTTCTGTCCTTTCAAGCGGCGGGCGCTCCGGTCGCCGTTCACGCCGACTACCAGCACGTCGCCCAGGCTTCTGGCCTGCCGGAGGAAGCGAACGTGCCCGGCGTGGAGGATATCAAAGACTCCGTTGGTGAAGACGATCGTCCTGCCCTGCAGGCGCAGCCGGCCTAGCTCGCCGACCAGGGCGTCGACCGGCGGCGGCGCCGGCTGACTCGTCAGGCTGATCCGCTGCAAGAGCTCACCCTGGCGAACCACCGCGGTGCGTCGCTTGGTCACGGCGATGCCGGCGGCGTCGATCCCAATTCTCGTGGCGTCGACCGGTGGGGCACCGGCGGCAAGCGCGAGCGCCGTTGCCGCGGCAAATGAATCGCCCGCTCCAACATCGCTGGCGCGTGTGACCGGATGAGCCGGCAGGTGGGTAACGGTACCGGCCCGCTCGACGAGCATCACGCCGTCGCCGGCCATCGTTATCGCCGCGTGATCGGCGTCGACAAGGTCGAGCAGCCGTCTCCCCACCCACTCGATCCGATCGCGATTGGGCTGATCGTCGACTGATGTCGGCTCGACGGCCAGCTGCGCCTCGGTGTGGTTGGGCGTGATCATGGTGGCGCGCGCGGAGCGGAAGCGCCGCGGCGTCTTCGGGTCGACGAGCAGCGGGCGTGGCGAGCCGGCCCGCAGCGACGCAAGCCGGTCGAGCATCGCATCGGATACCACACCGTACCCGTAGTCGGAGACGACCACGACGTCACAGCGGCGGTATGCGTCCTCAAGGTGGTGTAGCAGAATCTCCTGGGTGGCCGGCGACGAGTGGTGTGTGTCCCCGCAGTCGAAGCGGACGACGTACTGGTCGTCGGCCAGGATCCGTAGTTTCTGGAGCGTGACGGCGCTGTCCTCCTCGACCAGCCAGCGATCGTCCACGCCGGCAGCGGTCAGAGCTTGGCGCAGCGCCGTCGCCGCGGAGTCCCGCCCCAGCAGGCCGAGGTACATGACCTCGGCGCCGAGCGCGCCGACGTTGGCCGCGGTGTTGGCCGCCCCGCCCGGCACCTGTTCCTCGGCAGTTCTCCGTACCACCGGTACGGGGCCCTCCCGGCACAGGCGCGACGCCGTGCCTTCCAGATAGGTGTCCAGCATGGCGTCGCCAATCACCAGCACCCGAAGCGACCGGAAGGCCCGAACGATCTCGACCGAAGCCGTCATGCCCCCAACCTCAGGGCCGGCGATTGTTCTCGCCAGGCACGGGGAACGTAGTCTCGTTCGGCCGCCGGACACAGCCCCTCATCCGCTTCGACGATGGCGAGGGCGTGGGGGGTATCGCGCGCCACGTAGTGGGGAGCCCGCCTCGGCGACTCCGGCCGGAACTCCGTGCCGAGGTCGACCAGCACGGTTCGACAACCGGCGCGGTTTCCCGCCTCGACGTCGTCGAGGATGTCGCCGACCAGCCAGGAGCCACGGAGAGAGAGGCCGAGCTCGGAGGCAGCCTGCAGAATCATGCCGGGCCGCGGTTTGCGGCACTCACACTCCACGGCCAGCTCCGGCACCACACCGTCGCGGTGGTGTGGGCAGAAGTAGATCCCGTCCAGCCGGACGCCGCCTGACAGAAGCTCTCGACGCAAATGGCGATGCATGGCGTCGAGCTCCGCGACGCCGAAATACCCGCGCGCTATGCCGGCCTGGTTCGTCACCACGACGAGCGCAAATCCCGCCTCCTGCAGCCGGCGCAGCGGCGGACCGATCCTCTCGCAGAGCACCAGCTCCTCGGGGTGCGATGGGTAGTGTCGTGGCTGCACCAACGTGCCATCGCGATCCAGAAAGATCGCGCGCCGTCTCACCCCGACGCCTCCCGTGCCAGCTCCTGCTCGGCGAGATCGCACAGGAGATGCGTGATTGCCATGTGGAGCTCCTGAACGACCGCTGTGTCCGTGACCGCCGCCCGAACGGTGACGTCGGCGGCGCGCTCCAGGCGGCTCGCTCGCTTTCCCGTCACTCCGATCACCGACATCCCGCGCTGCCGCGCGGTCTCCGCCGCACGCACCAGGTTCTCCGACTCGCCGCTCGTACTGAATGCAATCAGCAGATCGCCCGGCCGGCCATGTGCCCGGATCTGACGGGCGAACACCTGCTCATAGCCGTAGTCATTGGCCACCGCGGTGAGGACCGAAGAGTCGGTTGAGAGCGCCAGAACCGGATATGGCTCGCGCTCGCGTCTGAAACGTCCGACCAGCTCGGCGGCGAAGTGCTGCGCCTCGGCGGCGCTGCCGCCGTTTCCCGCGGCCAGCACCGCGTGGCCCGAGCGGAGGGTGGAGACCAGCAGCGTCGCGGCGTGGCTCAATGCCGCCGGGTGCTGCTGCAGGTCGGCCAGGGCGAAGCTGAGGCTGACGCGGCGCTGTGAGAGTTGCGTCGCCAGAATGTCCTCGTAGGCCGGAGCCGCCGGAACCATCTCGGCCGTCTTCGTCATACCCGGTCTCCCCAAATCTATGGCCTTGTGCTCGCAGCGGCACAACATGTTGTGTTGTCTACGCTGATTGCCGTTGAACGTCTACTTTCATCGTAGGGGCGCTTCTCGGTTCAATCATTGGGCAGGTGCACGAAGCTTCAGGACGGAAGCGGCTCGCTATTGTGCAACTGCTGCACGCCGTGGTGCGACGACATGAGCCACCGTCTGGCCGTCTGCACAATGGTGAAGGTCTCTGGCTCGCGGCCGAACGGAACGGCGCGCCGGCGCCGAGAGCGTGCCGCCGCTGCCTATGGCTAGCCCTCGGATCTCGCCGGCGGCAGGGGACCAATGTCTCCCCGCCAATAGGGCCCTGGGAGGTTGTCAGGAACCGCACGGTGTGGTTTGCTACATCCCAATTGGCACTGGCGCGACAGGAGTGCGATGAGCTCAGACGTGACGACTCTGGCTACAGTGGGTGCCGGCACGCCGGTGGATCCCGTGGCCTCTCGCCGTCCAGCTGGGTTGCGCCGGGTGCGACGCGCGCTGGCGCTTGGACTTGGCCCCACCGGTTTGCTCGGCGCAGCCGCGCTGATCTGGCTCGCAACCGGTCCCAACCCGGTTTCGAGTCGTGTTCTTGGAATTCCCAACGTCTCCCTCGGGACGTTGCCCGCTTCCGCCTCGGTCATGCTTTCCTCAAGCGTCGGTGTATTCCACCCGCGAGCTGTCGTCGTGGCCCGCGGAGGCACGGTGAGGTTCCGAAACGATGGTGGCAATCCCCTGACCATCCGCTCCGCGGCGGGCTCGCCGGCTTCCTTTCTATTGCGCCTCCCGGCACACGGATCTGCCTCCGTCAGGCTCAACCGGCTCGGTCTCTACCACTACTTCGACTCCAGCGCTTCCCGTCCGCTGCGGATGGTTGCGGGGAACGAGGTACTGCGCAGCACGGTGCCGAACCGGCCACCGCGCGAGGGCTGGATAGCGGTCATACCGGCGATGCCCGGCCTCAGCGCCCGTCTTGCCGTGCCGCAGGGGAATGATCTGTTCGCTCCCAAAGCGCTGGTGACCGTGGTGGGAGCGCACGTCGTCGTGGTCAACCACGATTCCGATACCCATAACTTCGTCATCGATCCGGCCTCGCCCAGCGGCGCCGCCTTCATGATCGAGGGAAGCTCCCAGGAGCCGCCGAGCGGCTGGCAGCGCGTACTGGTTGTCCAGCAGGCCGGGCTCTACCACGTGTACTGCACCATGCATACGCGTGTCGTCGACACGCTCGACGGCTGGCGTGTCGTGACGGCGCGGCCCGCCGCGTCCGGCTATCGCGACCACAACCCGATGGAGGCCTGGATCATTGCGCTGCCGGCAACGAGCTAGCACAACCGGGGAGGATCGCACGTGACCCTGTCGCTGCGGGGAAGTGTGCTCGGCGCCTTCTGTCTCCTGATCGGCGCGCTCTGTCTGGTCGGGTCGCTCGCCGTCAACGCCTCGGTGCGTTCGGCGCAGCAGGCCTCGACGTTCGAGCAGGGAAGCGTTGTCCCGGTGGTTGGACTGAGCGCGCTGACTCAGAACGTTGACCAGGAGCGCGACCTGCTCAACGCCGATATCACACATATGAAACCCGATCGCCGCCGTGCCATCGAGGACGAGCTGCAGAGTCTGGACCTCAGCACGGCGCGGTCGGCCTCACGGATCCTCCTGCCGGCGGAGCGTCCGCCCTGGCAGGCTGCCTGGGACCGCTACGTCGGCGTTCGGACGCTGTTCATGCGGCGGTTGCTTGCCGGCTCCGTCCGCTCCGTGTCTCCGGCGCTGCGCACCAGTCTGTCGGATCGACTGGCTGCCGTCCTCGACGTGCTGCAGAGCGACGCCGGAACGCACCTGTACCAGGGACAGCGCCTCTACGTCAGCTCGGTCGCACGTGACTGGATGCTCATCCGCCTTACCGGCCTGGGTGTCGGCGTCGCAATCCTGCTCGCCTTTGGATTCGCCGTGCTGATCGTGCGGCGCCTGACAGCCGGTCTGCGCAATCTGACGCGCACCGCCGTGGCGATCACCCAGGGCAATCTCGAGCTGCGGGCCGAGGCCACGGGGCACGATGAGCTGGCGGTGGTGGCGCGAACCTTCAATCACATGACGGATGCGCTCCTCCAGCTCGAGCGGACGGCGCTGACCGACCCGCTGACCGGCCTGGGGAACCACCGTGCCTTTCACGAGGAGTTTCAACGCGAGCTGGCCCGGGCAGCGCGCCACGGACAGCGACTGTCCATGGCGCTCATCGATCTCGATGACTTCAAACTGGTCAACGATAAGCACGGGCACGCGCACGGCGATCAGGTTCTGGCTGCCTTTGCCGCCTGTCTGCGGCGGACTCGGGTCGAGGACCGGCCGTTCCGCATCGGCGGCGATGAGTTTGCACTCCTCCTCCCCTATGCCTCGGCCAGCGAGGCGGAGACCCTGCTGGAGCGGCTGCGCCAGACGGTCGAGACCACGCTTCCCGGCGTCACCGTCAGCATTGGCATCGCGGAGCTGGACGAAGAGGTGGAAGACGCTGAAACGCTCCGCGAGCAGGCGGACGCGGCGTTGTACGAGTCGAAGCGGCGTGGCCGGAACACGATCGTCGGCTTCGACAGCATTCGCGCGCACGCCTCGATCGTGTCGCCGGCGAAGCTCCACGCCGTGCGCCGGCTGATCGCGGACCGGTCTTTCGCGTTTGCCTTCCAGCCGATCATGGAGCTGGAGTCGGGGAACATCCTCGGTTACGAAGCGCTGATGCGTCCCCAGCGCGAAAGCGGTCTCTCGAGTCCGCAAGAGGTCTTCGACATCGCCGAGAAGCTGGGCCGTGCTCCGGAGCTCGATCGCCTGTGCTTCCAGGCCATTCTCGCCCGGGCCGGCGAGCTACCCGCCGGCACGCTCCTCTTCATCAATCTCTCGCCACAGTCGCTCGACCACGGGGCGTTCAGCAGTAGCGACCTCCTCGCCACGCTACAGGCGGCCGGGATGTCGCCGTCCCGCATTGTCTTCGAGATCACCGAGCGCTCGGTGGCGCGAGCCGACATCGTGGTTCGGGAGGCACGGCGGCTGCACGAGCTGGGCTTTCTGCTGGCGCTCGACGATGTCGGGGCCGGCAATGCGGGGCTCGATATGCTGCGTCGCGTCACGGTCGATTTCGTCAAAATCGATCGGAGCGTCATCGCTCAGGCGCTCATCGACGACTCCGCCGCGGCGGTTCTGTCCGGCATCATCGCGTTCGCCCGGCACGCCCGGACCTTTGTCATCGCCGAGGGCATCGAGACCAGGGCGATGCTCGACATCATCCGTGAGGCCGGAATGCCCGACCCCGCGACGCAGGGTGGAGTGCAGGGAGTCCAGGGCTACCTGTTCGGGCGACCGAGTGAGGTCATCGTGGATCGCCTGCCCGACGATGCGCTCCCGAGGACTGATATCCACGAGGAGCAGGTCCAGCCGGGTGATGGCGTCGTGGTCCCGTTCGGCGAGCTGAAGGCCCGGCAGCGGGCCGACGCGGCGCCGGCCCAACGTGAGGAGGCGGGATGACCGACATGGCTCGCCCGGCGTAAAGAACGGGAGTAGAAACGGCCGCGCGGCCGCCGTGACTCGCCCTGGCAGTGCCGATAGCACCGGATGCCCACCTATAGTGGGGCATGCGACGATGCCATCCGGCACTCTCTCCCTCCGCCTGGGCGCCATGATGGACCGGTCACAGCAGACGAGCGAGCAGCACGCCCATCCCAGCGAGCTGATCGGCGAGGTGGTGCTCGGTCTGAACGACGGCATTGTCACCACGCTGGTCTTCGCCCTCTCCGTGGCCGGCGCGAGCGCCGGCGCCTACCGGGCAGTCGTCGTCGCCGGACTGGCGGAGATGATGGCGGGTGGGGTGTCAATGTTCCTGGGAGGCTACACCGCGGCGCGGGCCGTCGCCGAGGCCTACGAGTTTCAGGTGAGCGTCGAGCGGCACGAGATCGAGCAGGAGCCGGAGGAGGAGCGAGCCGAGATTCGGCGGATGTACCGGGACCGCGGGTTCGGAGGGCCGCTGCTTGACGCCATCGTACGCCACATCACGGCGGACAACGAACGCTGGCTGCAGGTGATGGTGCGCGACGAGCTGGGTGCGCCGCCGCACGAGGGTCCGTCTCCCTGGCATTCGGGCCTGGCGGTCGGGCTCGCCTTCATGGTGGGAGCGCTTGTCCCCATCCTGCCCTTCCTTGCACATCTGGGGTTGGCCCGGATCCTGGCCGCCATCGTCTCGGTCGCGGCGCTCGCCCTGACCGGCGCCTTTCGCTCGCGCTACAGCCGGAAATCGCCCTGGCGGAGCGCCGGCGAGATGATCGCGGTGGGGGCGCTGGGAGCAGCCGCCGGTGTGCTGATCGGGGAGGCGCTGGCGCGCATTCCGTGAGGGAGCGCGGTACCGTCCGGTGATGCGTTGCCGGGAGCTCCCGCCGCCGGGCAGCCCGGCGAGTGGAGGCACCGGGTACACGACTCTCCCGGATGAGAACGGCGCCCAGCGCCATCTCAACGGTGGTCGGACGAGATGCTCCCGGCCGGGCTGATCCCCCCTGAGGTAACAGCAGTCTCGGTCGTGTCCCCGGCGATGGATCGCAGCACGAGTGCCAGCCGAATCTGGACCGCCTCGTCAAAGCAGCGCGGGTCGAGCCCGGCAAGCGATGCGATTTTGTCCAGCCGGTAGCTCAGCGTGTTGCGGTGGATGGAAAGCTGCCTCGAGGTGGCGGACGGGCAGCAGTTGTTGGCGAAGAAGGCGTCGAGCGTGGCCAGCAGCTCCGGCTCGTGGTCGAGCGGACTGAGCAGATAGCGGGCCAGGTCGATCTTGGTGCGCTCGTCGGACACTCCGACAAAGGCGGCGATTCCCAGGCGGTCCAGGCAGTGGACACCGTTCGGCGCGTACAGGCGCCGGCCCAGCGACAGAGCGACGCGCGCGTCCTGGTACGAGCGGGCGAGACCGTCCAGCCCAGGATGATGCCGTCCGATTCCGATGCTGATAGACGACCGGCACTTCACGGGCACCCTGGCTCGCAGCTGCCGGAGCAGCGCCTCACCGGCCCGCTGGAGAGCCGCCAGGTTGGCCCACGATGGGTTGGAGCTGTCCTCCTGCCGGTCCCGGACGACCCAGCGGCTGAGGTTTCGCTTATTGCTCGCCTTGAGCACGACGACCTCGCCGTCACCCAGGTAGGCGCAGATCGTCTCGGTCGGCAGCTCGAAGAACTCGACGACGCTGCCGATGATGACCTGGGCCCGCTGGCGAACCAGCTGTTCCGATGGCGGCTGCGGGTCTTGCCGGCCGGTCTGCAAGATCCAGCTGGCGGCATCGATTACGATGACCGCGCGAGGAGGCGCCAGATCCATGCCGAGAATCTGCGCCTCGCGCAAGATCGCCGCCTCATCCTCGGTCGCGCCGTGGAGCAGCTTGTGGATAAAGGTGTTCTTCAACTCGAGCTTGTTCGGTAAGCGATCGACCACCGCGGTCTGATCGACGACCAGCTCGACGAGGGAGCGTGCCAGCCGCGGCGAGATTACCTCGCCATCCTGCTGCCCGACGATGATCACACGGCGAGACTGATTGTCGAGCCGGACGGGGACTTCGAGGTACTCCGCGCCGGCGCTGTCCCGGGTCGGGTCGAACAGCACCCCGACGAGATCGGACTCGCTGCTGGCGACGACGACGCCGCGCTCATCCACCACAGACACCTCCGCGGAGAGAAGGTCGGCGGTCCGCTCGGCGATGACGGTGGCAGCTTGTTCGAACTCCCGTGTGACGATGGCCAGGAGGTATCTCCTCTCAACGGGCAGCCACAAAGGGCAGGGAAGCCCGCTCTGTGAGTCTCTGCATCTGGGAACGCAGGACGCACAGCAGAAACTGTGCCAGTGGTTACCGGCCCGGTTTCAGGTGGGATCGCCCGTACGCACTCGCTTGCGAGGCGTGGCGCGGGATGAGAAGAGAGCTCCCGGGCCTAGCCGGCCCGCCCCGAGCGCTGCGCCAGCTCCTCCAGAACGTCAGGCCGGAACATACCGACCTGCAGCTGACTGAAGTACCTCAGCGGTTTGTCCCAGGCGATCTCGTACGTGTACGGCTTGCGATCGCGCTGGACCCGGACGTAGCCTTCCTGTTCCAGCTCGGTCAGATGCCGCTGCACGGTCCGCATCGTCACGTCAAGTTTGCGCGCCAGGCTCTCCTGAGCCATGCGGGGGTTCTTCGCCAGCTCGTTCACGATTCGCGCGTACAGCGTGACGAACGTGACCCCCTGGTCTTCCTGCTGTTCCATATGCCCCATCCTTCATATACACGGCTCCCTAGGCGAGCCGCGTGATATTCTACCCACCGATCCTGAAGTGGCCCTAAGCCGGTTTCTCGGTTACCCCGTGCTCAGCCCGCTGGTAGAATCGCCCGGAGAAGGGAAACAGGATGCGAGAGGGGCCTAGCGGGCAAGATGACACGCTGACGGCCGAGGGGCGGGTCGTGGATACTCTGCCGCATGCCATGTTCGCGGTAGAGCTCACGAACGGGCAGCGGATCCTCAGCCGGCTATCCGGTGATCTGCTCACCCGTGGCCTCCGGATCGTGCCCGGTGATCGGGTTACCCTCCAGCTCTATCCCTACGATCACAGCCGGGGACGAATCACGCGCCGCCACGATTAGGCAGCGGGCGCTCTGCGGCGTTGGGCGTGGCGAGGGAAGTAGCCCGTATCAAAGGAATGATTCCAGGGGCCTTATCCACCGCATTGGAAGATGGCAAAAATGTTTCGGCTCTGCTATTGTTAACAGACTCGCATCCTATTAGAGGCTCCGTATGTCACACTCGTTTCCGCTTGGTGTTCGTGTCGGTGGCTCCGCGCTGCCGGATGGCGTGATGATGCTGACCCCGCTGGCAGCGGCGATCGCCCGTACCGGCCCCGACGGCTTCTCGGTTGAGTCCTTTCCGCTGCCGCAGCGCACCCCGCATCCGATTGAGAAGCTGCCGTTCATCCGCATCGTTCCCAAGCTCGTCTCCCAGATGTCGCTCGTGGTGCGAGGCTGGAAGCCGAGAACGGCTCGGTTTCCGGCTCCCGTCATCGCGGCCGCGTTGAGCATCGGCGTGCTCTCCATGCTGCTCAATGTCAGTCTGACCCGGCTGCCCGCCGTGTGGCACGCGGTTGGCTCCTCGCTGCTTCAGCTTGCTCTGTTCTTCGGGCTGATTGGGGCGACTCGCCTCGTCCCGCAATTGGGACGCATCTGGCGCTTCCACGGTGGGGAGCACCAGGCGATTGCCGCCTACGAATCGGGGATGGATCTGACCGTTGAGAACGCGAGAACGCGCACCCTATACCATCCCCGCTGCGGGACCAATCTGGCCACACTTTCCATCATCCTGATGGTGCCGGGTATGGTGGTGGGATCGGTCGTCCCCGGCTTCCTCGGCTATCTCATCACGGTTGCGGTACCGCTGCCGGCGCTGTGCGTGGCGTTCGAGATCGTCATGCTTGGCCAGAAGCGGATACGGGCCGTCCTATGGCCCGGTCTCGCCTTTCAACGTCTGACCGTGGCGATGCCGGGGCCGGTCGAGTCGATGGCCGGGATCATGGCGCTGCAGGCCGCGCTCGTCGAGCACGAGAAGGCCGAAGCGGCGCGTCAGCGGCTGACCGAGCCGGAAATGCTGGTCTCGCGTCTGGGCGCCCGTTCCGCGCAGTAGTCCCCGCAGCGCCCCGGCCGCTGAGGGCCGGAAGCGCCGACGGGGTAAGGATGGGCCGGTGCTGGGAGTCGGTGAGTGAGGAGCCGGGCACCGAGGCGTCGGCTCACGGGTCTTGAAAGGCACTCCTAAGGCTCGCGCTCGAGTCGCGGAGCGGGCATCTGACCTTTTCCAGCGTCTCCCGCCGCGAGCAGGAGTGGCGACACGTAGACCTCACCAGACGCGGCAAGTCGCACTGCCCGGGGCAGCTCATGCACCATCGAGCGCTTGGGCACATAGCCCAGCGCGCCACACTTGAGAGCAGCGATCACGTAGGGCTGCTCCTCATAGGCGGTGAGAATGACCACGCCGGCGCGGACCTGCTGCTCCTGGACCCACGAGACGATCTCCAGGCCCCCGATCGACGGCGGGGCAAGATCGGTGACCACGACATCCGGTTGCAGCGCTGTCACCTTGGTAATGGCCTGCCAGGCGTCGGCTGCTTCGCCAATGACACGTACCACGCCGTCCCGGCGCAGCGTGGAACGTACCAGCTCCCGGCAGGCGGGATCATTGTCCACCAGGAGAACGCGAATGGTTGAGGGCATCGCGACGACCTCTCACCGCCGCATCGATCGACGACGCCGTTGGAATGAGAAACAGCCCGCGGAACGAATCGGCGGTACCTGAGTCATTCTCATTGCCCCGGAGGCACAGCCACTATCGGGTTGCGGTCCGATATTCCCTCTAGGACGCGCCCTAGCGGTGTAGGACTTCCCGGAAGAGAGTCATTCCTTCGCGGGGCAGCGGCCGGCGGTCCGGCGGCCACGCATCGACCTTCCCCAAGTCTTGACTCAACCGGGCACAAATGCGTACTGTACAGGTCGTGACAATGTCGATTCGTGTCCTCATCGTCGAGGACTCAGAGCCGGACACGGACCGGCTGGTTGCGGAGCTGCGGCGGGGCGGCTACGACGTCACCTGGCAGCGCGTCCAGTCGGCGTGGAGCACCAGACAGGCGCTCGAGAGCCGGAACTGGGACATCGTCATCGCCGACTACAACCTGCCGCGCTTTAGCGGGCTCGAAGCGCTCGAGCTGGTTCAGGAACGGCTACCCGCACTTCCGGTGGTAATCGTCTCGGGCGCGGTTGACGAGGATGTGGCCGTCGCCGCCCTCCATATGGGCGCAACCGACTACGTCATGAAGCGCAACCTCAGCCGGCTCGTTCCGGCGGTCGAGCGGGCACTGCGCGACGCCGCTGAGCGCCTCCGGCGATACCAGGCGGAGGAAGCGCTGCGGGTGAGTGAAGAGCGCTATCGCGAGCTCTTCGAGAACGCGAACGACGTGATCTTCACCATCGACCTCGAGGGTAACTTCACTTCGATCAATCGAGCCGGTGAGGCGATCAGTGGGTACTCGCGAGATCAGGTACGCGGCCTCAACATGTCTTCGGTCCTCACCGCCGAGGGGTACGAGCGTGCGCTTCAGATGCGGCAGGCAAAGCTCTCGGCGCAGGCGCCGACGCGGTACGAGCTCGAGCTGATCGCGCGCGACGGCCGGCTCGTGCCGCTCGAGCTGAGCACCCGGCTCATCGTGGAGAACGGTGTGCCGGTCGGCGTTCAGGGGATCGCGCGCGATATCACGGATCGGCGTCGCGCCGAGGCGGAGCTTCGCTCGCGCGAGCATAAGCAAGCAGTGGTGGCGAGCCTCGGGCAGCGGGCCGTGGCCACCACGAACCTCGACGCGCTGTTCGACGCCGCTGCGGAGTCTATTGCCGGCACGCTCGACCTCGAGTACTGCTCGGTCCTGGAGCTGCTTCCGGACGGCAGCCGGCTGTTCGGTCGGGCCGGCGTGGGCTGGAAGGAGGGGGTCATTGGCCACGCCACGGTTGAGGCCGGCCCCGGCTCGCAGGCCGGGTACACCCTGCAGTCGGTCGCGCCGGTTATTGTCGAGGACGTCTCGACCGAGACCCGATTCAGGGTGCCGCCGATCCTGCGCGACCACGACGTCACCAGCGGTCTCTCGGTGATCATCGAAGGCCCCGCCTGCCCCTTCGGCGTGCTGAGCGCATTCTCGCGCCGGCGGCGCGTATTTACGAAGGACGATCTGCTCTTCCTTCAGGCGGTTGCCAATATCCTGGCGGCTTCGATCGAGCGCACGCGGCTGGAGCGCGAGCGTGAGCGGCACGCGCAGGAGCTGGCGGCACGGGTTCTCGAAGCGCAGGAGGCGGAACGCAAGCGAATCGCGCGTGAGCTGCATGATGAGACGGCGCAGACGCTGTCCGTGCTCCTGGCGAACCTCGACCTCTTGCGGCAGCGGATCGCGGCGGATGACCGGGAGCTGCATGCCGGATTCGTCCGGGTGGAGACGCTCGCCAAGCGGGCGCTCGACGAGACGCGTGCCCTCTCGCACGACCTTCGCCCTACCATCCTGGACGACGTTGGGCTGGTGGCGGCGCTGCGCTGGTTGGCGGTGGAGTACGAGAACACATACGGCACAACGGCGGAAGTGGATGTGGTCGGGGGGGCGCCGGCCGTGCTCAGCGCTGAGATGCAGGTCGCGCTGTTCCGCATCGCGCAGGAGGCTTTGACCAATTGCGGCAAGCACGCCTCGGCTGGTAGCGTGCGACTGGCACTGTCGTTCCCGAGCGACCGGGCGCGACTCACCGTGGAAGACGACGGTCGCGGGTTCCGGCCGGATCGGGTCCGGCAACCCTCACGTGAGGGACGCCTGGGACTCTACGGCATGCGAGAGCGTGCGGCGCTGCTCGGCGGCACCCTGGATGTGATCAGCCAGCCGGGACGGGGCACGAGTATCGTGGCCGAGGTACCGCTGGGCGCCGTTCCCGGGTCGGCGGTCGAGGCGGTTCAGGCCGGAATCGTGGGCTGACGTGCCGATTCGGGTCCTGCTCGCCGATGACCACGCGATCATGCGGGAGGGCTTGCGCATGGTGCTGTCGGCTCATCCCTCGATCGAGGTGGTCGGGGAGGCCGAGGACGGACACCAGGCAGTGGAGCAGGCCGGGAAGCTACGCCCAGATGTCGTGGTGATGGATATCACAATGCCCAATCTCAATGGGCTAGAAGCAACCCGTCTGATTCGGCGCGACTTCTCCGAGGTGCAGGTCGTTATCCTCACCATGCACGATAACCGAGCCTACTACCTGGAGTTCGCCAAGGCCGGCGCCGCCGGCTGTGTCCTGAAGCGGTCGATGGGAACTGAGCTCGTGACCGCCATCGAGGCGGCGGCCCGTGGCGAGAGCTACCTGCCGCCGTCGGTTGCCGCCACGGTACTGGCGGACTACCGTCGCCTGACCGCGCGGCCAACCGGTGAACCGGGGAATCCGCTAACGGCGCGGGAGCGGGAGATCCTTCAACTGGTGGCGGAGGGGCGGACCAACCGCGAGATTGCCGATCTCCTCGTGCTCTCGATCAAGACCGTACAGGCCCACCGCGCCAACATCATGGAGAAGATCGACGCCCATGACCGTGTCGAGCTGGTGCGATATGCCGTCCGTGCCGGCTTGATTCGCGAGGACCCTGCTCCGTTCTGAGACCGTATTGGCCCTGCCGTACGTCTCAGTGCAGATAGTCCACGACGTCGACAGCCACCGTGAGCGCGACGATCGTGCCGAGCAGTACTGCCAGCGCGCGCTGGCGCGAACCGGTCAGCCTGATCAGCCAGCCCTCGCCAGCTCGCCAGGCGCGCGAGCGCGTGATGGTCCAGAGCAGCAATCCGGCGACGACGATCGCAATGCCCCGGACACCGTGCGAGGCGATCAGCCAGACGCCGAGTACGAGTACCGCGATCAGAAGCGCGAAGCGGGTGAGTACTTGCACGGTGATCGGCGGCCTCTTCCGCCGCTACCTCCGGGCCGTGGCGCGCAACTGCGCCGCGACCAGCCTCAGCCACTGCATGTCCATGCCTCCCACCTCCGCGTGATTATAGAAGTCTGCGTACGATCCGGCGGGATCGGCGATAATGGTGAAGTATGGAAGCGTCCGTCGTCTACCACCGTCCGCGGCATATTCAATTCACCCTTGCACGGACCCTCGAGATCGAGCCGGACTGCCCGGAATGCCCGAAGGATGATCCAGGGACCGTCGCGACCTGCCCGGACTGCGGCAGTAAGATGGCCTACCAGGGACGCGCTCGCCTGCGGAGTGGCGTGCTCGTGCACCACTTCGAATGCGTGCACTCGCATCGCGAAGTCCACAGCCTGAGTATCGTGATCTCCGAGTGAGCGTTGCGGGCGCTCGCGTCCGCGTGCAACATCCCGTTCGGCCGGCGATCCTCGTACCCGACAGGAGTAGACGATGGCTGTTCTGACGCTCACGCTTCACCCGGGCAACGTGCTGGCCTGGCTCCTCGTCGGCCTCCTGGCCGGCGCCATTGCCGGGCGTCTTACCCGCGGCCGGGGATTCGGCTGCATCGGCGACATCGTGGTGGGATTGATCGGTTCCTTCATCGGCGGCCTCATCGTGGCGCCGTTCGTCAAGCAGACGACCACCGCCGGTTTCCTCGGCACCCTGCTGGTCGCGCTGATCGGCGCGCTGGTGTTACTTATCGGCCTGCGCGTGCTGCGCTCGATCGTCTAGGTGAAGCGTTCGAAACCCTCCGGAGCCGTGCTCGGGGGCGCCGGCCTGCGGGTGTTGAAAGGCCCTCTGCAGCGCTGTCGCAGCGGGCGCTTCCCGTCTCGTCGCCTCGGGACCCGGGCTCCCGCCTAGGCTACATCCACCTGATTGCGTCCGGCGGTCTTCGCGCTGTAGAGCGCTCGGTCCGCTGAGCTCAGCAATTCTTCGGGCGACACGGCATGCCGCCCCTCGGTTCCCGCCACGCCGACCGACACTGAGATGCTGACCCCTGGGGGCAAGGGCGGGGAGCCGAGCGCGGCGCTCAGCGCGCGGATCTCTTCGGCCACCGTCACGGCCTCGTGCGCATGAGTGTCGGGAAGCATCACCACGAACTCGTCTCCACCCAGCCGTGCCGAGAGGTCACCCTCGCGCAACCGCGCGCGCAGTAGCTGGGCAACAGCTTGAAGCGCCCGATCTCCAACGTCGTGGCCTTGCGCGTCGTTGAGCTGCTTCAGCCCATCTAGATCACAGAACAGGATCGAGCACGCGGAGTCGGCGCGGCGAACGCGCGCCAGCTCGCGGCGCAACGCTCCTTCAAACGAACGGCGGTTGTGCAATCCGGTGAGCGGATCGGTCATGGCCAGCCGCTGGACCTCGTCGTAGAGCCGCGCCTGTTCGACCGCCACGGCACACGCCCCGGCGAACAGCTCGAGCACCTGCACCCTGGCCAGGTCCGGATAGCGGCCATCGTGTGGCTCGTCCATCGAAACCAGGCCGATCGTCTGGCCATCTCGGCCCTGCAGCGGTATGGTCAGTGAATCGAGGGGATGCCATTCGCCCGGCGCACATCCCCGTTCCTCCGGGATGCTCAGTGCGGCGAGGAGCTCGGACGGCACCTCGTGACGGCGGTGGTCAAAGATAAAGGAGCGGCTGACCTGCATCTCCGGACGCATCAGGTGGGCGAATACGGCGAACGGCACAGGCGCCCGTATCCGCTCCATATCATGCCGCGGGACGCCGATAAAGGCGCGCGCGTGGAGCATGTCCTCGTCGTCACGGAGGTACACGGCGGCTCGCTGGAAGCCACCGTCTGCCGTCATGGTCCGGGCGATCCTTTGCAGCACCTCGTCGAGGTTGAGCCCGTGGACCTGGGCGCTTGCTTCCAGCAAGGCCTCCAGCTGTCTCTTTTGTGTCTCGACCGTCCGGATGCGCGCCTCTTCCGCTCGGCGCTGCTGGATGGAAAGCAGTGCTCCCGCCGCGGCGTGCGCGAGCAGCTCGAGGGTGACCCGAGTATGGGGCGCAGGCAGTCGTCGCGTCGCTGGATTGCCAACGAGGATCAGACCGATGGGATTGGCCCGATCGTCCCTCACTGTGATGAAGACCAGGGGACCGAGGCCCCACCAGGGATTACGGCCGTCGCTGTAGCCGACCGATCCCGCCAGGCGCGCGCCGGCGCACAGGTCATGCAGGTCCTGCTGCCGCCATTCGCGCCGGAGGAGAATTCGTGTCTGCTGCGGCTCGAAACCGTCCGCCGCGAACGCAGCGCTGCCGTCATCATCGCTCCACAATATCGCGGCAGCTGCCGGAAGCGAGAGCTTCTCCCGTGCGAGCTGGACGATCAGGTGGACGAGCTCGTGCTCGTCGCCGACGGCGAGGAGGCCATGCCAGCCGTCACTCCGACGGGAGGCAGGAGCGACGGCGAGCGGCGATGCTACAGGCTGAAGTGGTCCCCGATTCAGGGCTACGCTGGCCGGGCGCCGATCGCGAGAAACGACTTCCATCGTTCGCTACTCAATCACGTGGTCGCCGGCAGCGGTAGTGCCGTCGGCACCCCGCGCGAGGGGCCGATGGTCCATGTTTTGCAGGCTGCTGAGAGCACGAATCCAATTCGCACCGGCGCTCAGTCCGCTGGAAGCTCGCCGGTCATCGCACAATGGAGAGAGGCGCGCCGGCAGGCCGGAGTGGCCCGCATTCCGCGGATGAAAGGAGCGATTCATGACCGCACAGGAGTCCCGCGACCATCTCGACGTGGGCGAGGACGTTATCGGCAAGGACGGCGAGAAGCTGGGAACGGTCGCCTATGTGATTGTCCGGCCGCCCGAGCTGCATGTCACCGATATCGTGGTCAGCACCGGTGCAGTTATCGGCCGGGATATCGTGGTGGAGCACGGCGCGATCGACCGCGTCGCCGACGGCAAGGTACACCTCTCCCTCGATAAAGACGAGCTGCAGAAACTTCACGATTACGTCGAGCTCAACTACACGCGTCCGCCCCAGGAATGGGCGCCTCCCGAGGGGTTCATCTACCCCACCGGATCTGTGCTCTGGCCGGCTGCTCCCTACTACCCGGAGGACACGTCAGTCACGGTGAATGCGCCGCCCGGTACGGTCGGACTGCGGCAGGGCATGGACGTGGAGAGCAGCGATGGTCACAAGGTCGGCTCGATCGACGCGCTCGATACCGATCCAGACAGCCAGGACATTACGGCCATCGTCGTGAAGCATGGCTTTCTCTTCACACACGACACCCGCATCTCGGTTGACCACGTCTCTTCGCTGCAGGGCGGACGGGTGACGCTCGACCTGACCCGCGATCAGGTGCAGGAGCTGGAGCAGCGCGACGCCGGCGGCGGGTAACGCCCGGTCACGCTCCGGCGGCCACCAGCACCAGGTCGGTGCCGAACGCGACGGTGAAGCCGACCAGCAGGCCGACCATGACGAACTGCTGCATCTGGACGCGCCGTATCAACGGCAGGAGCTGGCTCAGCACGTAGATGATCGAGCCGGCGGCCAGCGCGAGGAAGAGCACGTAGACGACGGTAGCGTGGAAATTGATGCCCACAATCGTGCCCAGAAAGGTTGGCCCACCGCCGATCAGGCCGGCCAGAGCGATGTACGACCAGGGCGCGTTTCCGCCAAGCGGCGCCGCGATTCCGAATCCCTCGGTTGTGTTGTGCAACCCGAAGCCGACGATCAGCAGGACAGCGAGCTGGATCTGTCCGGTGGCGGCTGACTGGCCGATGGCAAGCCCCTCGGCCAGATTGTGCAGCCCAATGCCGGCGGCGATCATGTAGCCGAGCGCCATGCCACTCGGGGCAGAAGCACCATCCCGCCGCAGGAAGCGTTGCTCGAAGAACACCAGCGCCAGCAGCCCGACCCCCAGCCCGACGACCAGGACCGACAGATCGGTCAGGGCGGCGGCACGCAGTCCGGACTTCACGGCGCGATTGACCGGGTCGATCGCCTGCGCCAGCACATCGTAGAGGAGAAAGAAGAGGATGCCCGTGGCAACCGCGTTGAGGAATCCCTGGAGTGTCCGCGGGGGGTTCTTCAGACGCGCGATCGGTAGCCCTAGATAGATGCTTGCACCCGCCACGGCGCCAAGGCCGACCATCTCGACGGTGCTCATGCCGGCGCCCCTGCCTGTTCGTCCGCGGTCATCAGCTGCCGCCCTCCTCGCGTGCCACCCAGATCTTCGCCGCGAGATCGCGCGGGAGCGATCGCCTTCCAGCCGCGGTCTCGAAGCTCACGGTTGGCTCGCACTGGTCCTCGACCAGTGAGAGCCGGGCTCCAGGGTGAATCCCTTTGTCGGCGAGCCGCCGGAGGACTTCCGACTCGTCCTCGACCACCTCGGATATGAGCACGACGCGCACGGTATCGCCCGCGACGGTGTCGGAGAGTCGAATCGCCTGCTGCTCGCGCAGGAAGGCAAGGCCGCTACTGGTGTTGCCGGGGATCGGGTTGCCGTGCGGACAGGTAAGCGGGTGGCCGAGCTGCTCGGAGATACGCTGCGCCACCTCTTCACTCATGCTGTGCTCGAGGGTGTGAGCCTGCTCGTGAGCGCTGATCCAGTCCATGCCGAGTAGGTCGAACAGCAGCCGCTCCGCCAGCCGGTGGCGGCGCAGCACCTCTTCCGTCAGCGCCCTGCCGCTAGGCGTGAGGTCAATCGTCTTGTTGGCGTGCTGCACCGCATACCCACCGGCGACGAGCCGCCTGATCGTTTCGGTGACGGTCGCTCGCGAGACGCGGAACTTCTCGGCGAGCCGGGCGCCGATAACGGGCTCGCCTTCCATGGTCATGTTGTAGATCGTCTCTAGATATTCCTCGGCAACCGCTGATGCCATGCGTGTTAGGTCCCCCTAACATCCATCGTAGCAATCTACCGGCAGTAATTCCGAGTGAATCACTCGGCATTCGAGCCGACATCTGCTCCCGTACGATGGCGATGTGGCCCTATCTCCTGGCCCTGCCCCGACCGCGGAGTCGCGGGCGGCCATCCGCCTCGCCGGGTATGCCGGCTTCATCCTCATCGGCTGGAACGCGGTTCTCATTCCATCGTTGATCCGGTCGGTGGAGCAGGCGTTCCATCAATCGGATGCCGCCTTCGGGTTCTTCTACTTCCTGTCGGCGCTGGTGTATGCCGCCGGCTCGCTGGGCGGAGGCTTCGTTACCGAACGGGTGGGCCGGCGTCCGGTGCTGGCACTGGCTGCGCTCCTGCTCGGCGTGGGTCTGGCCGGCGAAGCGGGGGCGCCGAGCTGGTTGCTGGTGCTGGCGGCGGCTCTGCCGGTGAATCTGGGGGCGGGGGCGATCGACGGTGGGGTGAATGGATTGTTTCTGGATCTCTTTCGAGAAGCCCGCGGCGGAGCGCTCAGTTTGCTCCACGTGTTTTTCAGCGTTGGCGCTCTGCTGGCGCCATTCAGTGTCGGCCAGCTGGTGGCGGCCGGCGTAGGCTGGCGCATCCTCGTCCTGATACCCGGCGCGGCAGCGCTGGCGCTTGCCGCGTACTTCGGCAGCCTGCCCATGCCGTCCGGCCACGCCGGGCGCGCTGTGCCGGCGACAGACCAGGTTGACCAGACCGAGCGATCGCTGCTGCCGTTCGCCGGGCTGGCGGTGGCGATCTGCCTGTACGTGGCCGGCGAGGTCGGCGTCTCGAGCTGGCTGGTTCGCTTCCTGTCGGGAGAGCCGGTTGCTCTTGCCACCGCCGTGCTCTCGGGGTTCTGGGGCGGCCTGGCGCTGGGACGCCTGGTGTCGAATCGGGTGGCGGAGCGATTCGACTACACGCGCTTCATTGCCGGCTGCTTCGCCGCCACCGCGGTGACGACGGTTGCGGCGTCGATCGTCCCGATGTTTCCGCTGGCGGCAGCGCTCTTCGGCCTGGCGGGATTCTTCTCGGGTCCGATCTATCCGATGATCATGGCCCTTGGCGGCGACATCTACCCGCACCGACTGGCGGCGCTGAGCGGCAGCCTGGGAGCATCGGCGGTGATCGGCTCGGTGACCTACCCGGCACTGGTCGGGGTTACCGCGGCACGGGTCGGACTGCGGACCGGTATGGTCGGCGCCGGTCTGCTCAGCATTCCTGGCGCCCTCGCCGTGCTCGCCGCCGCCGCCCTGGCCCGGCGAATGGAGAGCTAGCGGAACGACGTGTCCGCCGTCGGGTTCCTGCTCGCAGGCCACCACCCTGCACCGAGGGCACAGATTGGACCTGGAGAAGTCTCTGGCACGCTGCGTGCTCGTCTGGTACGTGGCGGGAGTCCAGGAACATTACTCCCGCCATGCCGAGGACGACAGCGGGCTCGAGGGACCAGTCGTGGGACAGGGGGCGGTCGTCACCGAGGTAGTACGGCGGCTGCGATTGTGGCCTGTGTTCTGCGAGGCCGCAGCAATCGGGCGCCCATCCATACGCGCATCCATAAAGGATGCGACTACATGGATGCTCTCGGAGTGGTGGGCAAGAGACCGTTCGATACACTGAGGGGACGGAAATCCGCCCCCTCTGGAGCGAGCACATGCCCTTCCTCGCGGTTGGCGTCGAGCACAAGACCTCACCCCTGGCGGTACGCGAGAGTGTGGCGCTGGAGCGAGACGCCGTGGCGGAGGCCGCGGCCGAGCTGCAACGTCATCCCGCCATCGTCGAAACCGCCATTCTCTCCACCTGCAATCGGACCGAGATCTATCTGTTTGCCGGCGATCCGGCGGAAGCGACCGCGGCGGCGGCAGCCTACCTCGCGGCACTGGACCACCGATTGCCCCCGTACATTCAAACCTGGGAGGAGATGACAGCCGTCGAGCATCTCTTCCGTGTTGCCTGCGGGCTCGAGTCACAGGTGCTGGGCGAACCGCAGATCCTGAGCCAGGTGCGGGAAACGCTCGAGAACGCCCAGCAAAATGGCACGATCGGACCGAATCTCCACTCGCTCTTCCGGACTGCCATCAGCTGCGCTAAACAGGCGCGGGCCGGGACCGCTCTCGGCACGGTCAACGTCTCTATCGGCTCGGAGGCGGTGCGGGCGGCAGCCCAGGATCTTGGCACGCTGCAGGATCGTGCCGTGCTGGTCATCGGCGGCGGTGAGATCGGCCGGCTGGTCGTGGAAGAGCTTCGCGCGCGAGCCGCTGGAACTCTGTTCATCATCAACCGCACCGATTCAGTGGCGGTCGATCTGGCCAGGCGCTACGCCGGCACGCCGGTGCGACTCGCCGATCTTCCCCGCGCCCTGGAGCAGGTCGAGCTCGTGATCAGCGTCACGAGCGCGCCGCACTATCTCATCACGCCGGAAGCGGTGCCGGCGGCGCGCGACCGCACGCTGCATATCTTCGATCTCGCGATTCCGCGTGACGTCGATCCGGCCGTCGGCGAGATGGAGGGAGTGGTCCTGCGCGACCTCGATACCCTCCTCCCCAGCGGGCTGGTCGATCACTGGAGCGAGGACATCCGCGCCATGGAGAGCGTCATTGCCGCCGAGATCCAGGAATTTACCGCCTGGTACCTGACGCGGCGGGTGGCGCCGGTAATCGCCAATCTGCGCAGCCACGTGGAGGCGGTGCTCGCGCAGGAACAGAAGCGGGTGGCGCCGCGACTCGCCGACCTGACCGACCGCGAGCGGGACGCCGTCGAATCATTGACCCAGCGTCTGGTCGACAAGATGTTTCATCACCTGGTCACTCGCCTGCGCCTCGCTGCGCAGACCGATCCGAAGCTGGTCGATGCAGCCGAGTTCTTTTTCTTGCATGGCGATGGCGGCCTCTTCGACCACGCCGCGCAGCTGTACAGCGAGACCGGCGCCGTCGAGGCCGGCGCTGCCGCGCCGGAACCACCGAAACCGCCGCGATGAACCGCCAGACCATCGTGGTCCTGCAGGGTGATGAGACCGGGCAGGAGCTACTGGAGGAAGCGCTGCGTGTGATCAGGCCCGAGGTCATCGGCTTCCCGATCACGCTCGAGTGCTTCGACCTCAGTCTGGCGAACCGGCGCCGCACCCAGAACGGCATCGTGCACGAGGCGGCGGCCGCGATGCGTGAGGCCGGCTATGGACTGAAGGCGGCCACCATTACCCCCGAGGACAGGCGGGACGTCCGCTCGCCGAATGCCATCCTGCGCAGCGAGATCGACGGCAAGGTCATCGTGCGCACCGGTCGGCGTATTCCCGGCGTCACCCCGCTGGCCGGCATCCACAATCCGATCTCGGTGGTGCGGATGGCGGTGGACGGGGCATACGGCGCGAAGGAGTGGCGAGAAGGCGAGGGGCTGGACGAGCTGGCATTTCGGACCGAACGCATGACGCGTCGCACCTGCTACGCGGTTGCCGAATATGCGTTCCGCCAGGCCGAGCGTATGAGCGCCACGGTCTTCGGCGGACCGAAGTACACCGTCAGTCCGATCTACGAGGGCATGTTCAAGGAGGAGATGGACGCCGCGGCGGCGCGGCATCCGGCGGTGCCGTACGAACCGCAGTTGATCGACGCGACGTTCGCGCTGCTGCTGACCAGTGTCGGCGAGCCGCGCGTCATCCCAACCCTCAATCGCGACGGCGACATCCTGAGCGATCTGGTCTTGCAGCTCTTTGGCTCGATTGCCGGAGCGGAGTCACTGCTACTCAGCTTCGACGACGAGTTTCAAATCAAGGTGGTGATGGCCGAGGCGCCGCACGGGACAGCGCCGCGGTTGTTCGGAAGGAATCTGGCGAACCCGATGGCCATGATCCTCGCCGCCGGCGCTCTGCTGGCGTTCTTCCCCGGCGACCGAGAGGCGCATCGAGTGTCGAAGGTCATCGAGGAGGCAGTCTTCCAGGTCGTGGGGGGCGGTACGAAAACCGTCGACCTCGGTGGCCAGTCCAGTACAACCGAGTTCACTGAAGCCGTGATTGCCGGCGTGAGAGAGAAGCTGAGCGTCAATGGTAGCGCGACCTGACCGGCCCGTCATGAGTCGGCTGCCGGAGCCTGGCCGGCAAGACCCCTAACACCGCGCGGATCGCTTTGGCTGAGGGGTCACGCGGCAGATGTCACCTCCGGCGCCGGTCCCACCGTCAGGAATGCTTGAAGACGGTCGTGAACGCCTCTTTATTCGTGGCGGAGCGGGTGGTCTGGATGTTGAGCACACCCGTCGAGATCGCGTAGAGGTTGTGACCATGGAGCCCGGGGTTCGCAGAGCCGAAGGGGTACCCATTGATGAGCGCGGCGGTGAACGCCAGGGTGCCAAAGTTGGGCACCGCAGACCTCGTCGCACCAGAAACTACTGGAAAGTCGCCGACCGTGATGCCCGCGCCTGTTCCGCCGCCAGAGCCGTTACTGGTGGCGATGAACGGGTGCGTCATGTCAATTACTGAGTCCGTAACCTGTGCGTCGCTCTGCGACACCGAGAGCTGGATCCTGTCCCCAGCCTGTGCTACATCGCTCGCGAAGTTCCTGGTGCTGCCATTGACGACGAACGATGGGTAGTAGGTCGCCACGCCCTGCGGTGTGCAAGCCAGGTACAGGCGGGCGTACGAGTTCACGGACTGGATGCCGACACCGGCGTACATTGCGCTCCCCGCTGATGGCGTTCCGTTGCAGTTGAGCCTGGGTACGGCGATGATGGCGCTGACTGCCCCCGGTACCGCGATGTAGTTCGCGAAGTTGTAGCCTGCCATAGTGCTGCTCCGAGCGGCAGTTGCTTTCCCTATCGCCGCAAGCGTGGGCCTGACTGCTGCCGTGCGCGCCGCAGCGAACCCTGGGAGGTTCACCTTCACCGGCACAGCGCTCCCTGCGTAGCTTCCGTCACCGAGCTGGCCGAAATTGTTGAGGCCCCAGGCAAGCACTGCGCCCGTCGAGCTCACCGCCAGGCTATGCAGCTCGCCGGCGGCGATGGCGGTCACCCTCGTACCCGCGGGTAGCTTCACCTTCACCGGCACAGCGCTGTTTGCCGTGCCGCCGTCGCCAAGCTCGCCATCTTTGTTGTGGCCCCAGGCAAGCACCGTCCCGGTCGACGTCAGCGCCAGGCTATGGCCGGGGCCAGCAAAGATCGTGCCCACTCCGGTGAGTGGGCCGCCGGTGGCGACGGCGGTCACCTTCGTGCCTGCCGGCAGCTTGACTTTCACCGGCACGCGGCTGTTTGCCGTGCGGCCATTGCCGAGCTCACCCTGTCGGTTGTAGCCCCAGGCGAACACCGCTCCGGTTGAGGTTAGCGCCAGGCTGTCGTAGGCGCCGGCGGCGATGGCGGTCACCCTCGTACCCGCTGGCAGCTTCACCTTCACCGGCACAGTGCTGAATGCCTTCCCGCCATTGCCGAGCTCGCCATCATTGTTGTAGCCCCAGGCGAACACCGCTCCGTTCGAGGTCAGCGCCAGGCTGTGTAAGGCGCCGGCGGCGACCGCCGTCACCCTCGCGCCTCCCGGCAGCTTCACGTTCAGCGGTACACCGCTGGTTCCCGTGCCGCCGTTCCCGAGCTGGCCCTCGTTGTTCAAGCCCCACGCGAGCACTGCCCCGGTCGAGGTCAGCGCGAGACTGTGGCCGGCGCCGGCGGAGACGGCGGTTGCCTTCGTGCCCGCCGGCAAACGCACCTGCACCGGCACGTCGCGGTCTCTCGAGTCGCCGAGCTCGCCATTGCCGAGCTCGCCGTCGCGGTTCTTGCCGCAGGAGAAAACGGCGCCGGTCGACGTGACCGCGAGGCTGTGGGCGAAGCCGGCGGCTATCCCGATCACCTTCGTGCCGCCAGGCAGATGCATGTGTACCGGCACATCACTGTCACCTGTGCTCCCGTTACCGAGTTGACCGGTTATGTTCCAGCCCCAGGCGAGCACCGTCCCGGTCGAGCTCAGCGCCAGTCCGTGGTACAGGCCGCCGGCGACTGCGGTTGCCGTCACCGCCGGGGAAGCGGCGGCGGCCGCACCGATCGGAGCTGCGGATCGGGTCGCCGCCCAGGCAGTACCCGCTCGCAGGATTGGGGAGCCGGCGGACAGAACTGAGGACAGTAGCAGCACTGCCAGTGCCACCGCAGCACCGACCGTCGTACCGCCTCTGGATCCGGATCGTCTCACAGTGGACCTCCTTTCGCCGTGCCCAGCCCCGACGTCCCGCTGTATCTGTCTGGTGAGCGGAGGCATTGGCGTGACCGTGGCTCCACTCGTTCTGAATACGTTGAATCGCGCTCTTACCATCATGCCGGTCCCTCGCCTTCATTTGTTCCAAGCGGAATAGTGCAGACGCCGCGGGCACTTGGAGCCAATATGGCAGGAAAGCCGGCGTTTGACCATGAACAAAGCACACGAATAGGACACACAAATTGGCTGAGCCGAACCTCAGCTTAACCGCGCCAGGTCTGATGGAGACATCCGGGTTGGGAATCGGGCGGTATCGATTGCCTCGTGCTGCTGATGGCAGCGTGTCCCAAACTCCACATGCGGAGGGTGGCCGCTTGCGCTGCGGCGACAGCGGTGATTGTGCCAAGTCCGTACGTTCGACAAGCCGTGACCGGCGCTCGGCATGGCCGGCGTCGCCCTACCTGGAGTCGGCCGGCTGGTACCGTGCCACGGTGAAGGCGATGATTGTGGGGATGTCGACCGCGTACACCAGGAGGCTCAGCGAGATCACGACGAGTGTGCCGCCGCGCACCCCGTCGACGACGAACACGTACTCGAGCAGGCCGGCGATGATGGCATAGGCCAGCAGCGTCCAGCGCCCGACCAGCCGGAACGTGTCCCACGCAAAGTCACGCAGGCGGCTGAGGGTGACGGCGTTCCAGATGAGGAGGGCGCCGCTCACGACGAGCAGCCCAACTGCCGGTGCGAGCGGTGGTGTCTGGGGTAGATGGGAGGCGAGGTAGATGCCGGCGATGATGATGAGTGCCATCGAAAGGACGGCGGTCTCGGCAATCGGCGGCAGGCGGCGCTCGACCGTGCCTGTGCCGTCATGCGCTCCCTCGCCGGCTACCATGTCGCGATCCTCGTCATGATCACGAGCGTTGCCACCTGCATCAGGCCGGTAATGCCGGCAGTGTAGATGAAGCGCCGCATCAGCGTGCCGATCAGCGCACCGTTGGGCCGCGGCTTCTTCAGCTCGAACAGCACCGCGACGTTGGCCGGCTCGAGGACGCCGAGCGCGATGACCGACATCACACCCACCACGATAAAGGAGGCGTTGACCCACCAGTGCTGCGGGTAGGGCGCGGCGAGCACGCTCAGATGGCGTGCCAGCTGCCAGCCTGAGGTAAGTGTCATGATGACCAGCGTCGGCATGATGAGCAGCATCTTCGGCATGAACTGCTTCATGAACTCGACGCGCGCCTGAATCGAGAGCCGCCCCAGTATCGGCCCGACGACCAGCCCGACGAAGAGATCGATGGCGGTCCAGAGCGCGCCGCCCACGATGTGGAAGAAGTCCAGCGCCCACAGCCAGTTGCCGGCGATGGCGATGATCAGCCCAACCAGTGCCGCGCCGACGAACGGCAGGCCCCGCAGCGGCACGATCTCAAAATCGGGTCGTGCCGGCGCCTCGTGGGGAACGCCGACCGCAACCGCCGGACTGCCCACCGTCGCTTCAGCCATGGTTCATCTTCCCTTATCAGCATTGTGCGACGACAGATGCCGAGAAGCAAGTGCCTGGACGCTTTCACCGCGCCTGATGTAGCCTCTAGCGCGCGAACCGAGACAGACTGGCGCGGCAGGAGGGTCCGGCATCGTGGAGGGTGTGGAGAACCGGGACGGTACCTGGCAGACCGTTCGCCTACGCGACGGCCGGCGGCTGTGCTTCGGGGAGTTCGGCGACCCCGCCGGGGTGCCGCTGTTCTTCTTCCACGGCGGCGGCGATTCCCGCGTCCAGCGTCACCATGATGACACGATCGCCGGGTCACTGGGTATTCGACTCATCACGGTCGATCGCCCGGGTGTGGGACGCTCCGATATCCAGCGTCGCCGCCGGCTGGTGGACTGGCCGGACGACGTGACCCAGCTGGCGGCCGCGCTGGGCATCGATCGCTTCGCAGTGCTGGGCTATTCGCTGGGAGGCCCTTTCGCGCTGGCCTGCGCCTGGGCACTGCGCGACCGTCTGCTCGCGGTGGGCGTCGTGTCCGGTGTCGCCCCCTTCGACCGGCCGGACGCGCTGGAAGCAATGGATCCATTTTTCGCCCGCATGTTCCGGCTGGGACGGCTGTCGCAGTGGGCAGTTCAGGTGCCGTTGCTCCTTCTCCTGAGGGAGATGCGCCGCGGCCCATACGCGCTGGCCGACAGGCTGTACAGTACTGCTCTGGAATGCGATCGGCAGGTCTACAGCGACCCGTACCGGCGCGAGAACGCGGTGGCGGCGATGGTCGAGGGCGCGGGGCACTGGGGGCAGGGCCTGGCTCGCGACCTTGCCATTGTGACTCGTCCCTGGGGCTTCCGGCTGGGGGAGATCACGACGCCGGTGCAGCTCTGGTACGGGACAAGCGACCGTACGACCCCGCTGCAGATGGCCCGCTGCTTTGAGTCCAGCCTCCCCAACGCGCGTCTCACCCTGTGGGACGGCGAGGGCCACCAGGCAATCTTCACCCACTGGCGGGAGATCCTCCAGTCACTGGTCACAGCCGGCGCCGTATCAGGCAGCACCGGCGGATAAGGGTCGGTCATTCCGCGATCTCTGCATCAGCGGATTCGTCAAGCCAGGTAGCTCGACGCGTGGTATCGCAGTGCGCCAACCGGCGGATCACCGCGAGATATGAAGAACACTCGAGGTCGTACGAAACCCGGCGCGGGCGTAGATGCGCTCCTCCGCCTCATTGGCCATGAGAAAAGGGACAGTCGCTCCGGCGGCGAGGGCCGCTCGCGCCAGCCACACCGTCATCGCGGCGGCAATCCCGCGTCTGCGATACGGAGCGCGTACGGCGATACTCGTGATCTCAGTCACGCCATCAAGAATAGGGGTATACTCCCCGGCGCCGACCGGCTCTCCGGTGTCCTGAACACGCGCCAGCACCGCCATCCCGCCCGCTCTCAGATTCGCGGCGACACGCTGGGCATCCTCTTTGGTTGCCGGTTCGGGCTCGCCGTAGGCCTCGTGTTGCACCGTTCGAACGCCGAGCAGTTCGCCATCCGTTTCGGGGCGTCTGAGCTCGATACCAGGGGGAATGGGAGGGGTGCATTCTTCGCCGCGCCGGGAGGTCATGAGGGCGAGTCGGCCCTCGACCCTAAAGCCCGCTTCGAGAAGCGGCGCCTCGACGAGCGGCGCAGAGCGTGTGATGTACTCCAGTCGCGGGCGCAAGCCATGGCGCTCGTAGCTGCGGATGAGGTCCGCGATCTCATCCGCCGATGGAGCGGCGCCATCGTCAGGGATCGCGTAGTTCAGGAACGGGTTCGCACTCGAACGGCTGAATGTTGCCAGGAAGGGGCCGATCCGCTCGGTCTCGCGTTCGCGGGCGGTCACGTCGCGCAGGTACGCCTGGATGCGTGCGTCTAGCTC
>Ga0070735_10000689_pt1 | contig 35088 bp, 30 predicted proteins | sample Coa_R1_FD_66443 | JGI IMG/M metagenome (GOLD analysis project Ga0070735, IMG submission 66443) | Surface soil microbial communities from Centralia Pennsylvania, which are recovering from an underground coalmine fire - Coalmine... | ecosystem: Environmental > Terrestrial > Soil > Unclassified ...
GGGAGTCTTTTACTGGTTCGTGGACCCGCGCTACTCCTTTCGGCTCATCAACCTTCCGGAGATTCACGGGGTCATCGGCTTCTTGCTCGTAAGTGCGGTATTGATTGGATTTGGCCAAGCTAATCGCAACAAACAACTACGTCTGAACAACACGATCGACGCTCTGACTACTGAGGCCACGGAACGCCAGCGGGCCGAAGCCGCGCTTCGTAAAGCGCATGACGAACTGGAACAGCGGGTCATCGAGCGGACATCAGAACTGTCTAGCGCCCTCAAGCAGCTGGAAGCTGAGGTTGGAGTAAGGGAACAAGCAGAATCGCGGCTCCGGCATCTCTCCCGGCGCCTGATGACTCTACAGGACGAAGAGAGACGCCGCATCGCTCGCGACTTACACGACACAGTTGGCCAAACTCTGGCAGCCATGAAAATGTCGATTGCCCTGATTCGTCAGATCGATCACGCTACTCCCGGTCTGCAACCTCTTCTAGACGATCTGGATGCACTGGCCGATGAAGCTCTGCAGGAAGTGCGCACCACCTCCTACCTGCTGCATCCCCCCCTTCTTGACGAGGCTGGGATTGCCTCTGCGACCCGCTGGTTCGTCGAAGGATTTGCACGCCGCAGCGGCATTCAATTGCGCTGCGACACTCCTGACAAGATGGAGCGCCCATCACGCGAGTGCGAGCTGGTTCTTTTCCGGGTGCTGCAGGAAAGCCTGACCAACGTGCATCGCCATTCTGAAGCGACCGCGGCCACTATTCGGCTGGCTCGCGCGAATGATGTGATCCAGCTAGAAATCTGCGACAACGGAAAGGGCATTTCAGAGGAGCGACTGCGGCACTTCGAAACTTCTCCCAACAAGGCCGGAGTGGGCATCACGGGAATGCGCGAGCGCGTACGCGAGCTCGGCGGTCATATTGAGATCAAATCGCTGAATCCCGGCACCAGCATTTGTGTCACATTGCCGACGACCATCGAAACCTCTGTACCCGATGCCGGCAGCCCCGTCGAATTGGCTTCCTGAGAAATCACCTCTAACTGCAGAAATTTTGCTTGCCCTCGTGCAAAACTCGGCTTTGCGATTTTCAGTAAAATGATCGCGGGAAACTCGACCTGTCACTGTGAAAACCAGCTCCAAGCCCGCGGGGTTGCGCTACTGGATGCTTCGTGTGCTCGAGGAGTGCGATAACGTCGCCGCCGAGTTCAGCGCCGATCCGGTACATGATCTTCGTGTGTCACTCCGCCGTTGCCGCTCCATGGCCGACGGAATGATGGCCATGGACCCCGACCGCAATTGGAAAGATATGAAGAAGGCGGGCAAGCAACTGTTTCAGCGGCTGGGCGCACTGCGGGATGTCCAGATCATGATGGAGTGGATTGAAAAACTCGAGTTAGAGAGTGAGCCTCAGTCTCCCCCACCAGTTTCCGAAATTCAGCAGAGCTCAGACGCAGATTCAATTTCGAGCCACCCCGAAGAAGCTGCTGCGCCTAGTTACTCGCCTGCTGAAAACCTGCTCCGAATCCTGAAAACCCGCGAGGCCGAGCAGAAGCGGGAAGCTCGTGCGGCACTTGAAGAATTTGATCGTAAACAATGGAAGCATTGGATCAGGATATTGCCCGGCCGCGCCTCCCGCATCCGCCCCGGCAGTTTGCTGTTTAAACATCTGGCGCTTGAGCGTTGGACCGCAGCTCGCGAATTGCATACCCGCGCAATGCGAAGCGGTTCGAAGGTGGCTCTTCACACCTTGCGCATCGGCATCAAGCGCTTCCGCTATATCGTCGAAAATTTCCTTCCAGAAGAACATCAACTCTGGGGCAACGATCTCAAGCGCATGCAGGACTTGCTCGGCGAGGTCCATGATCTCGATGTTCTTTGGACAACAGCTCTTTCCGCCCGAATTTTTTCCGACGAGGTCTCGCGGAAGTTGTGGCACGAACGAATCTCAGATGAAAGAAGGAAGCGTGTTGAGGAATACCAGCGGAGAACAACTGGTCCTGATTCGCTTTGGCATATCTGGCGAAATGGTCTGCCGCAAGGCAAGCAAATTCAGCAGATTGCAACCAGAAGGATGAAGCTGTGGGCGAAGGAACTCGATCCTGACTTCGCGCATTCTGAACGCGTCGCGCGGCTCTCGCTCGAACTCTACGACGGGATCACGTCCGCTGGATTGCTGGCGTCGGCGAGTTCCTCAGCAACCACAAACGGCAACGCCGTAGATCCCCGCTCGGCGCTCTACGCGGCAGCATTGTTGCATGACGTCGGAAAGGCAAAAGGCAACAAGGGGCATCAGAGAAAGTCCTTTGACCTCATCAAGAAGCACGGGACTCCTCTGGGCTGGAATGAAGGCAGTATGAAGCATGCGGCTATCGTCGCGCGGTTCCATTGTGGGGGGCTCCCCACCCGCAGTCACACACTTCTGCGTGATTTGCTCCCGGACGAACAAAAATCTGTCATACGCCTCTCGGCCGTTCTTCGGTTGGCCAACGCATTGGATTCCTCTCACGACGGACACGTTCGCCGGATCAAGATCGAAAACGCGATCCCGGTCAAACAGCGAGGCAACGTATTCCTGCGTAAGCAGAGGCCCCTGGGAATGAACGAGGCGCTTGTGATCTCAGCCGAAGGCTACGTCGACAGAACCGCAACAGCACAGGCAGTGGCCGCGGAACGGTATCTGCTCGAAACCGTCTTGCGCCGCCCGGTCATCGTAAGGCCGGCTTCTGGTGTTCGGCGTCTTGCTTCCGGTTCGCGACGGAGTTCGGCATGAGTGCGGCTTCGCAATGAAACCGTCGAGTCACTTTGCGACGAGCCTTGTGCAGAGTACAAATCCCTTAGCTTTCGAAAATTCGAAATGTTCGTGGAATATCATGACTCACGCGCAACTGGTGGAACGTGCGGTTCGATGGCTGCGGTGGTATCGCTGCGGAGTGGTGCTCTCCGAGCAAGCTTGCGTTAGCGGAGAAGTACCCGACGCCATCGGATGGAAGCAGGCTTGTCACTCCGTGCTTGTCGAATGCAAAGTCACCCGCGCCGATTTCCTCGTCGATCGCGACAAGCCATTTCGGAAGAAATCCGAAAAAGGCGTGGGCAGCGAGCGTTTCTACTTCACCCCGCCAGGACTAGTGAAAATCGAAGAACTCCCTGCGGGCTGGGGATTGCTCGAACTCCGGCGTGGCCGCGTCGAACTGCTGAATCCTGCAGCCAAGAATCTCCGCACCGCGACTGGATTCCGCTACGAGATGAATCTCCTGCTGGCCAGCCTGCGCCGCGTGGAACTCCGTATCGAGCCGCAGAGCATTACTGACTTCCTCAAGTGGAAAAATCGCATGGTCGAGTACAATCGCGGCACGTTGCCGGAAGGACTCGCCGCGACCGATGAAGAGGGAAACGGTTTTCTCGAACCGGAAATGCCATGCTAATGGGCCTTCAACAGGCGTTGCGATGGGGCGGATTCGTGTTCCTGTTCTTCGTGGTTGCGGCTGCAACGAGCAATCGGAGCAGTGCCATGAAGTAGGGATTAATGCGGAGAAAAAGAAAACCGGGCTGGTTGGCCCGGCTTTTCCTGCGCCGCGCTGGGTGCGGTTACACTCCACACGGCGCGGCTGGCCGCAAAATGTTTCCCTGCAGGCCAGTCATAACTTGAACGCGAATCAGACCACGATTCGGCACGGTCAAGTCTGCAATTGCACTTCCAGCCGCAAGTCCAAACAAACGGCTCGTCCCACCCACTCATAACTGGAAGATTACTAAGAGTTTCGTTATTACTTCGAATGAACTGAGATGCCAAAAGGACTCCCAAAGCGCACGTCCGAATCGGCAAAGGTTTGCACATCCGGATCACTTGTTTGAACAAGATCCGCTCGCAGGAAGGGAACTGCTACATGTCTCTTCGGCCTTCCATGGCCTTGAGCATGGTGATTTCGTCGGTGTACTCGATGTCGCTGCCCACCGGAATGCCCATCGCAATTCGGGTTACTTTGACTCCGGTCCGGCGCAGTTGCTGGGACAGATAGACCGCCGTCGCTTCTCCCTCGATGGTTGGGTTTGTTGCCAAGATAACTTCGTCGACATTACCTGAATCAGTGCGGGAGATCAGGTTTGAAATCCGCAACTGGTCCGGGCCAATGCCATGCAACGGTGAGATCGCGCCGTGTAGCACATGAAACACACCGTTGAAGTGTTTCGTCTTCTCGATCGCAGCAATGTTGGTTGGCTCTTCCACAACGCAGACGACCCGCTGATTCCGCGTGGGGCTGGTGCAATAGGCGCACGGATCAACGTCAGTAATGTTGTTGCAAACGGAACAGAGACGGAGATTGGCTTTGACGTCCCGAACCGCCGCGGCCAGCGCTTCCGCGTCTTCATCGCTAGATCGCAGAATGTAAAACGCAAGGCGTTGCGCGCTTTTGGCGCCCACACCCGGGAGCTTCTTTAGCTCGTCAATCAGCCGCGACATCGGTTCAGCAAATTTAGACATGTGAAATCACGCAATGACTCAGTCGCTCGATCACTCAGTCGTTTTTTGGAAGCGCGTACTCGAGATCGTAGGAGTGCTTTCCGTCGGGCGCGACATTGACGGTCATCTTCCCCTTGATCCCCTTCAATTCATCGGTGCCCGAATCCGGCACGATCGTGATAGTCAGTTGCGGTGTATTCTGCGTCATCGTTCCGGAATGTTGCAGGACGAAGCTTCCAGCGTGTCCATTGAGCGTTCCTGTGAACTTCTCAATCGCCACATATGCTCCCGAGCCTTTGACCGCCGTTCCCGCCGTCAGCATCTGACCCTTGCCCGTTCCCTGAAGTTCGCCGCGATACTGCTTGTCGAGTGCGAATCGCCCGAGGTTTGAGTCGTCACCCTTGTCATCCTGCCGCGTCACCATCACCTCAAAGGGCCCGGTTGCATGATTCGTCATGGCATCCTCTTTCCGGGGAGTAGAAGGCGTTTGCGCCATCACGGACGCAGTTAACAAGAAAACGAGCGAGAATTGTAAACAATAAGATTTTGTCATCAGTTCCAGTGAGCTTTTTCGATGGTGAGGGATAGATTTCTTCTACATTCCCGGAATGTTCAATCCACCGAGCATGCCGCCGACCGTGGACTGCATCTGCGAATCGACTTTGCGCGCGGCCTCATTGACGGCTGCCAGAACCAGGTCCTGCAGCATTTCGACGTCGCCCGACTTCACCGCTTCGGGTTCGATGCGCAGGCTGAGCAACTGCTTCCGGCCATCCATCTTCGCGGTGACAGTTCCTCCGCCGGACGAAGCTTCAACAATCGTCTCCTGCATTTTTCTTTGCAGCGCTTCGTACTGCGCCTTCGCCTTCGACATCAGATCTTGCAGATTGAATCCGCCCATAAGTCCCTCAGAAGCAAGTTTCAACGTCGCAAAGTTCCAAGGTTTCCAAAGATGTACTCGAAAGCCGGAACTCAAGACCTTGGAACTTTCTTTTCTATCTTTTCTCTCTGTAATCGATCACGGTTCGAATCTCGGCCCCGAACTTTTCCTGCATGCGACGCACCACGGGGTCCTGTTCCGCACGGCCGCGTCCGCCCGGACCCGGCGCAAGCCGCGGCTCGTTGTGCTTTTCCTGCGGTGCCACATTCGCTCCCGGGATTACCTTCAATTTCATCGCCTGGCCTAGCGCCCCACTGGCGGCCCCAATCGCGATTCGCTTCGCGTCGTTTCCCAACGACATGTCGATTATGGTCTGCGATTCGGCGATCTTGACGACGACTTCATTCCCTTGGATGCTCCATTCGCCTGCGGAGAGCATTGACACAAGAATCCGCTGATTGTTGTCGTTCAAAGCTTGCAGAACCGCCGTACGAGCTTTTTCGACCCGATCCAATGCGTCCGCAGACGGTGCCGGAGAAGCAGCAGCCTCCGCTTTCGGCTCAGGCTGCGGAATGGGGGCTTCCTGCGCCGGCATTGGGGGCGCCGCATCCCTGTCCAGCGCCGCCGAACCCAAAATGACCGGCTCCGATTGGCTCGATCCGGCAACAATTCGCGGTCCGGGTGCGGGAACAGCGGATGCTGAATCTTCCTGGCGCGGCGTTCCTTTTCGCGCCGAGTCCGCCGCGAACGGACTGACGTGATTCGAACGTGCCCCAGGCGGCTCTGGCCGTCGACCTTCGCTCGATGCCCCGCCCACAATTGACGGCCGCGCTGGCGGCCTCTGCGCACTAACTCCTGATGCTGGCGCCACATCGCTCAGCAGTTGCTCGATCGGAATCAGTTTCTGCGCGTGCGCCATCTTCAGCAGCCCCAGCTCGAGATGGAAGCGCTGCTCCTGCTTGTATCCGAGTTCGCTATGCGTGCGCAGCATGATCTGCAAGTGGCGCGTCAGATCCTCTTCGCCAAACATCTCCGCGACCCGAGCCACGCGCTCGCGCTCTTCGCTCGAAATCTGCAGCAGGGAAGAATCTTTCCCGGCAATCTTTGCGACGGTCGCATTGCGCAGGAACCGAACCATCTGCCGCGCGAAATGCGTGGGGCTGTGCCCCTCGCTGATCAAATGGTCTACTTGCCGCAGGATTTCATCGCTCTTGGATTCCGACACCGCCTGCATGACTTGTTCCAGAATGTGTGCCGGAGCAGCTCCGACCAGATTTCGCACCGAATCTGCCGTGAGCCTTCCTGTCGAAGACGCGATCGCCTGATCGAGGATCGAGAGCGCGTCGCGCATCGAACCGTCCCCCGCTTCCGCCAGCAGAGCGAGAGCGTCGTCGTCCGCTTCGATCTTTTCCCGGCCGACGAGATCGCGCAGCTGCCCAACGATGTCGTCAAACTTGACCGCACGAAAGCTGAAGTGCTGGCAGCGCGAGCGGATCGTCTGGGGAATATCCTCGGGCTGGGTCGTCGCCAGCATGAAGACGATGTGATCCGGAGGCTCCTCCAGCGTCTTCAACAACGCGTTAAAGGCAGCATCGGTAATCTGATGCGCTTCGTCGAGAATGTAGATCTTGAAGCGGTCGCGGGCCGGCCGGTAGCGCGCCGCCTCCCGAAGCTCGCGGATTTCATCGATGCCGCGATTCGTGGCCGCGTCGATCTCAATGACGTCTACGGAATTCCCGGCGCGAATCTCCGTGCACGATTCGCATACGCCGCACGGCTCCGGCACCGGGCGATCTTTCGAACGGCAATTCAACGCCGCAGCAAGAATGCGCGCGACCGTAGTCTTTCCAATGCCTCGGTGCCCGCTGAAAATGTAGCCGTGCGCGGTGCGCCCCTGCTCGATGGCATTCTGCAGGGTGCGCGTAACGTGCTCTTGGCCAATGACCTCAGAGAACTTCTGTGGACGGTATTTTCGTGCCAGGACGGTATAACTCATGAGGGCGAAAAACCGATTATACGTGATGCGCGGCGGCCCAGAATGCCCGCAACACGTGCTCGCGACAAAATTGCGCTGTGTGTTTGAACAGGCTTGCGAAGCCGTCTTTCACGCGTTACGCTGGTGCGGCAAGATTTTGCCTGCGGAAGCGGCCGAGGCGAACCTTCGTCAATATGGCGGCCGCGGAGAGAGGTTTTATGCAATTGAAACTGACCAAGCGAACAGTGGACGGAATCCTGGCTATTGAATGCAGCGGCCGGATCGTCTTTGGCGAGGAGTCGTCACTGCTTCGCGATGAAGTGAAGAAGGCGATTGCGGATGGCGCCAAGCGCATCGTTCTGAACTTGGGGGAAGTGAACTATATTGATTCGGGCGGGCTCGGAACTCTGGTCGCCCTGCACACCACGGCCCACAATGCCGGCGCGAGCATCAAGCTTGCGAACCTGACCAAGCGCGTCGGAGATCTCTTGCAGGTCACCAAGCTTCTAACAGTGTTTGAAGTTTACGGCTCCGAGTACGAGGCTTTGGAAGCTTTTCGCCAGGCCGCATAGTCACATAGAACCGTTCTGGAATCCCTTGCAGCAGCCCGTCTTGGCCGCGAGAGATCGCGGCCAGGTAAAGGGACTGTTCGACTCCGCTTCATGCCCACCCGTAAGAAACAACCTCAAGATTCCAGCGCGATGCGCCTGCGCATCGAGCAGGCAATCCGCGCCATTCCCCGCGGCAAGGTCTCCACCTACGGGAGCGTGGCGCGCGCGGCGGGTTTTCCCGGAGCAGCGCGTATGGTGGCCCGTGTGCTGCGCCGTGGATTCGGATTGCCCTGGCAGCGCGTGCTGGGCGCAGGCGGCGCAATCAAACTTACGGGCGACAATGCAATCGAGCAGCGATTGCGATTAGAAGCGGAGGGCGTCCGGTTTCGCGGCCGCAGGGTTGACATGAAGGCGCACGAATTCAAGCCGCAGTCGGCTAGGAAACGAAGAACCAGAAATCCGCGAGCTCGTTAATTCACTTCTTGAACTGCGGATCGATCGCCACCTGATATCCCGTCACCATCTTGTTCGTCTCGTTGGCCATGCCGACGACCGCCATCAGTTCCTTGAACATCGCGTCGGTCATGCCTTTTTTCTGCGCGGAAACCGTGTGCGAGGCGATGCAGTAGTGGCACTGATTGGTGACGCTGACCGCTACATAGATCAGTTCCTTGGTCAGCGGATCCAGCGCGCCGGGCGCCATGATTTCTTTGATGTCTTCCCACGTGCGCTTCAGCGTCGCCGGATCGTGTGCGATCGCCTTCCAGAAATTATTGATCCAGTCGGTCTTGCGGGTGGCCATGATGTCGTCATAAACAGCTCGTACTTCGGGGCTGGCGTCTTTGTACTCGATAAGGCCTAATGTGGACATAAGAATTTCCTCCCGGGGGATGAGTTTCGCTTAGAAAGATATCAGCCTGTGAGTGGTGTAAGGAAATTTGCACGAACAAAAGAACCGTTAGGCGACCCCTAACACAACGGGCTGGTCAGGCGATTGTTCGAGATGGGTTTCATCTGCCAGACGTCGAGCGAAATCAACTCGGCATTCTCGAAGCGCAAAAGAAGGGGATTGGTAATCGCCTCGTAGATGCGCGCCGTAGCCGCGACGGTCCCATTGGCGAATACCTCGAGCACCGATCCATCCAGAAACATATGCAGATGCACCGGAGAACCTGCCGTTCCTGCAAGCGGCGCGACAATCTCGTTGATGCGTAATTCCCGCGCCCGCCACTTCTTGGTGCAAGCAACCTCCGCGAACGGCTTCCCATCCTCAGATTGGACCGTGAGTGAGAATTCGCTATCACGCGGCTGAATCTGAACATCTAATTCAGAGGCCAAATCCCTGATGCGAAGAGATTCAAGTATCTTCTGCCGTTCCGGCGCACTCGTCCTTTCATCAATGTGTGCTGAAAGAACGCGAAGTTGCCTTGCAACGGAAGCCGCTTCGGTCTGAAGTTCGTTCTGCGGATTAAGTGAAAGCCCGCGAGGCAGCGACATCACTCCTGCCCAACCTGCCGCGATCAACTCGCGGTCGGGACGCGTCTCCGGAATCCATCCCCACAAAATTCGGTTGCCGTCGCGATCGATCATCGTTTTCGCTGCGTAATACGATCCCCAATCCACGACTCCTTCGTTCTCGGGCGTGAAGCGCTGATTTGCGTACCGGCCGACCTTCCAATGCACCTTGCCCATCGTCGAAACCAGCAGGACGTGTTTGCCGCCGAGCGGGAAAAAATCGGGGCACTCCCACATGTCTCCGCTATCGACAGGGTTCACGGCACTCTTGCCCGAAGGCGAGCCCTCCACAAGCGGATGCAGATAAGTCCAGTGCCGCAGGTCCGGCGAAGAATAGAGAAGAATCACACCGCCTTTGCCGCGAACGCCAGAGCCGAGAATCAGCATCCACCGATCGCCCTCGCGCCACAAACACGGATCGCGAAACCCGAGCACTTCCATGCCCGCAGGCGGAGAGGCAATCACCGGCTCTGGCAATTTTCTCCAGCTTCGCAAATCCTCGTCTTCCGCCACGGCAAGGCACTGGGTTTCGCGCCATGTGTGGACGCCATCCCGCAAAGTGGCTTCAGAATCGTTTTTCGGCGGAGCGACTCCCGTATAAATCACCGTCGGCGTCCCCTGATCCAGAACTGCGCTGCCGCTGAATACTCCATCCTGATCGGGGCCGCCAGGAGTTGGCGCGAGCGCAATCGGTTCGTGCTGCCAATGAATCATGTCAGGACTGGTAGCGTGCGCCCAGTGCATGTCGCCCCACACCGCTGCGTTCGGATTGTACTGATGAAACATGTGATATCGGCCTCCAAAGAAAATCGGGCCGTTCGGATCATTCATCCAGTTGTGCGCCGGAAGCAGGTGATATTGCGGACGCAGCGGATCTGAAGCCAGTTTCCGGCAGAGATTGGCTTCCTCACGCGCTGGCAGCAGGGGAGCCCAAGCCCTGGCCAAACCAGCAGCGCCAGAAACTCGCAGAAACTCCCTCCGCGAAAATCGTCTGAAAATCATGGGATCAGCAACGCCACAATCGAACCGTTCAATGTCATATCACAACTGCGAGTGCTGACGATGAGGTACGGAGCTCCCTTTAGTTTCAATAGCTTAGCTCCATATAATCCTGCCAATCACCGCTAAACCCTGATTTTGCACCATTCATTGGGATATGGATGCGCGATTCCTAAGACTTCCCATAGCATAAATTCAGCGAAACCAAGGGAAAGGTGTAAGCAACCTAGTGTTGAGCCCCGGATTTCCGGGAGAGCCACAGTATTTGGGTGAGTTTTTCCAGGTTCATCCAAAGCGAAGGCGAGAGTTTAAATGCAGTCGTAAGGGATAGCCTTAGTTGGCGCGGCCAGAGATATCCCGATGAAAAGAAAGCTCGGGCCTCGAAGCTCAGAGCTTACAGCCAGGCAAGGAGCGAAAGGTATCATGCGCAAGCCAGTCAAGTACGTAGAAAAAGCAGTCGTCGTCGCCGCTAAGGGCGCTTGGGTTGTGTACGATCGCTTGAACCGTATCAGCCCCAATCCGTCGCCCACGCCGAAGTGGTCCGACAAGCCTCTGCTCAAGTCGTACGAGAAGTCGAAGCCGCCGCTCGGCTGGCCGCGCTCCACCGATTCGCTCTGCCCGAAGTGCGTTCCCGAAATCCGTCAGCAGATTCTCGACGGCCATCTTCCGCATGAAGTGCTCATGAACGAGAAAGTCGGCGAGATCAAGGCCCAGATCGTCGAGCGCGACGGCAAGATCCTGATGGTCAAGGATTGCCCCAAGCACGGTCACTTCGAAGACCTGATGTCGATCGACACCGAGTTCTCGAAGCACCTCGAAGATGTTTTCCCCGGCCGCGACATCGTGGCGCACAACGACGAGCATCTGCATCATCACGGCTCTTCCACGGTGAAATATGGCCGCGGCTCGGTGCTCACCATCGACCTGACTAACCGCTGCAACATGATGTGTGATCCCTGCTTCATGGACGCAAACCAGGTCGGCTTCGTCCACGAACTCACGTGGGAAGAAATCAAGACGATGCTCGACAACGCCATCACCATCAAGCCGCGCCGGCAGATGAGCGTGCAGTTCTCCGGTGGCGAGCCGACACTGTCTCCGTACTTCCTCGATGCCGTTCGCTACGCCCGCCAAGTCGGATACAACTCCGTCCAGGCCGCGACCAACGGAATCGAATTTGCCAAAAGCTTTGAATTCGCGCAGCAGGCAGTCGAAGCCGGCATGCGCTACGCATATCTGCAGTTCGATGGCATCGGTAATGCCGCCAACGCGCACCGCATGGTAGGCAACCTGTTCGACGTGAAGCTGAAGGCGATCGAGAACCTGCATAAGGCCGGATGCGAAATTGTCCCTGTAATCACGATCGTGAATGGCATCAACAACGAGCAGGTCGGACGCATCATCAAGTTCGCCCTCGACAATCCCAAGACGATCAGCTTCCTTTCATTCCAGCCGGTTTCGTTTACTGGTCGCGACGAGGCCGTCACTGATGAGCGTCGTCAGGCGCAGCGTTACACCCTGAGCCATCTCGCGCATGACGTGAAGAATCAGACTGGTCTTGGCGAGCCCGCGCGTGATTGGTTCCCGATCAGCTTCATGGGGACGTTCTCCGATTGGGCTGACCTGATGCATGCCAACGACGCTAACAACGACTGGGGTCAGCTCTCCTGCGGATGCCATCCGAATTGCGGCACCGGCATGGCCGTGATGATCGACAAGGAGACGAAAGAGGCTGTTCCCGTCACCGCGTTTCTTCACGGCGATCAGCTGGCGAAAGACATCGCTAAGGTCAACGATGGGAGTCGTGGGAAGTTCCTCACCGGTCTTGGCATGGCGCTGTGCCTGATGAAGAACTATGATCCCTATCAGTCGCCGACGCATTTCAAGCTAACGGATCTGCTCAAGAAATTCGACAAGAACTATCACATTACGGGGAAAAACTACGGCAAGGTCGGTCCGGATCGCACGATCGACGACGTGATGAAGCGCCGCACCACGGACCGCTGGAATTTCTTGTTCATCGCCGGAATGTGGTTCCAGGACCTGTTCAACTACGATTTCCGCCGCACCGAGCAGTGCATCATCCCATACGCAACGCAGGAAGGCGAAATCTCCTTCTGCGCCTATAACACCGGCGTGGGATGGCGCAACATCATCGAGAAGATGCACATGACCGCCACGCTCACCAAGTGGTACGAAGAGCATGGACGCCACGAGATCTTCGCCGGTGGGAAGAAAGTTCGGATGGAAGAGCAGCACGTCGACTACTTGAACCTGCGCGAGGAGATCGTCACGAACGAGCAGCAGCAGGATCTCGACAAGCTCGGCATCGCCAAGAACGCCCGCGAAGAAAAGAAGCGCGCCCGCGATGCGAAGGCTGCTTCGACCGAAGCCCGCGGTCCGCAGAAAAACGACGAAGCCTACAACGCCCGCATGGCCGCTCTCTATCGCGAAGTCGTGCTGAAAGAGAAGCCGGTGCAGTCGGAAAACGGCTTCATTCCGCTCGGTGCGCTTTCGAAGCCGAATGGCAACGGAAACGGCAATGGAAATGGGAACGGCAATCACGCCGAAACCAAGCCTGAACTCGCCGAGCCGGTCGCCGGAGACTAAAGCAAAAATCCTGGCAACTTACATGGGCCGCCCGAGGGCGGCCTTTTCTTTATGTTAAGAGTTTCCCGAACGTCACAACTAAGAACTCGCTTATCCTCCGGTCGTCACCACCTGCATCCTCCTTTCAGGCAATTACCTCCGTAACGTTTTAGGGCTTACCGTTTCGCATTAGGCTGGAGATGCAAACTGCCGTTCAGGAGCCTCGTTATCTCTGGCGCAAACACATCGCAAGTCGCGCGCGCGGCCTCGGCGCGGGCGTTCGTCCACAGCCTCAACATCCTGATCAAGTATGCGCGGATGTATGGTTACGAGCACAAGCGGACTGAGGCGCAATTCGAAACCACGTGGAGCGAACTGCAGACCGCGCTGCCTGCGGGCGGAGAAGGCGGCTTCCTGCTGGGCGTCTCCGACAACAAGCTGCTTCTCGACGGGATCCCGCTCGAATCCGGACAAGCCGAAAAAAGCTTTGCGACGTTATTGACCACGGCCGGACTCGCTAGCTTGCATTTCTCCAAAGAAGTTACTGAAGAAGATTTCGTTCGCCTGGTGCGCGCGTTTACGATCGCCGGTTCGAAGGCGACAGACGTAGCTAAGCAGATCAAAGATGCTCTGGGCGCCGGCAAGCAGAACAGCACGATCAAGATCAACGAAGTGAAGTTTGTCGCGGCCGATCCGCTGACTGGAGACGTCAGCATCGCCGCCCAAATCGCGGCCCAGACGCTCGGCCCGGAGTTTAAGCAGTGGCTCAACGATCCGCAGAAAATGCTGCAACTGATTGCGGCGGCCGAGGGCGCAGCCTCGGGCGGAGGAAAAGCGGCGGATGGCGCTCCGATGGTGCCGCTTGGCAGCGTTCCAAATATGTCCGCTGGCAAAAGTGGCGACGCACCGCCCAGCGGCACTCCTGGTCCATATCCAACGAGTGCATTCGGCGGCTGGTTCTGTGGTGGAGGCGGTGCCGGCTCCGGCGGCCCGGGTGGTCCCGGCTCAAGTGGTCCAGGCGGTCCCGGCGGAGGCACTGGTCCTAACGGTGGCTATCCCGGAGGTTTTGGGGGGAGTGGCGGGCGTGGGGGTGCAGCCACGGGCGTTGCTCCTGGATGGGTGCCGATGGTTCCTCTGCAGGAGCAGGAGGTCATCCAGGCCATTCGCCTGCTCACCCGTTTCGGCCAGGTGCAAGAAGACCCGAACATAAAAGAAGAAGACCTGAAGAAGGATATCGCCGCGGCCGATCCGAATACGCGGTTGAACTTGCAGCAGCTGTTGGGAAGCCTCGCTGCGCAGGCCGCGACAGCGCAGGAAGAAGATACTCCTCTGCTCATGAAAGCGGCCGAGCACATGGCCATCCGCTTTGCCCTCGAGCGCTACCAAAAGGGCGAAGTGAAGGTCAACGCCGTGCATCAGATGATGGAGCACATGAGCCGGCAGATGGATTCTCTCCGCCAGATTCTTAAGCTGCAGGAAGAGAAGATGAGCAAGGCGGGCATCCTAGTCGAATCGCACGCCGACATTCTCGACCGCATGTTCTGGGCGGAAGTTCCGGAAGCCGGGAAAAAAAGTGTGCTGCTCTCGCACGAAGCCCCGTGTGTTCCTCCGCGCAACCTCCGTCAGTTCGTGGAATTGCTGCTCGAGCGCGATGACAAGCAGACCGCGGCTGAGATTCTCAACAACTATTCGAACTGCCTCAGCGCCAAAGACGCCGAGCCTCGGCGCAGAACAGCCATTGGCCTGAGCCAACTCGCTGACCTGTATGCGCGCCTGGGCGGCCAGCCAATGGCGCAGGCGGTTCGCAAGCTGAGCGAACAGATCATTGCCGAAAAAGATGCCGAGCTGCAGAGCCTGTACAGTGCGGCTTTCGTCCGCCTGAGCCAGGAAGCCAGCTCCGCGAAAAATTACGGCGCCGTCAACGAGGTCTGTGCCGGCATGGAATTAATCAGCGTGGAGCGTCCGGTCCTGATCAGCGATCTGCGTCCGCGCGTCGGCGTCGAGAATCGGCTGCCAGAGTACATCGAAGAAGCTCTCCAGTTCGATGAGGTTCCCGCGGACTTGCTTTCGGTTCTCCGTCGCACCAGTCAGACGGGCTCCGAGCACCTTGCGGACCGTTTCTTCCGCTGTATGCGCCGCGATGAATGCGACCGCATGATCGAGATGGTCAAGCAGCTGGGATCGCCGATTCTCAGCCAACTCCGCGAGATCCTGCGAACCGGCCAGCCTCGTCAGGCCTCCGCTGTTGTCGGACTGGTAAGCCGTCTCGATGTCGGAACTTTGCTCGAATTGCTTCCTGCGCGGCTGCCGGAATGGAACCGTTTCTATCATGACGTAGCGGTGCGCCAGATCGCCTACGGCGCTGCGCCTGATCGCGGACGGACGCTGCTGGAACTCGCCGAAGTCCTCGATCCGGTCGTGCTGCCCGAAGCAGTCGACGAAATTGGGATGAGCGGCGACCGCAGTTCTGTTTCTCCGCTTATCGCGATGGCGAAGCCCGGTGATGCCGCTTCCCGCTCGCCTCTCGTCCAGCTCAAAGCCATTGAATCATTGGGCCGAATCAAGGACGCTGAGGCCATTCAGATCTTGCGCGAGATTCTGGAATCGAAGAAGACGTTCGGCTGGCTCTTCCACCGTGAACTACGAATCGCGGCTGCGCAAGCGCTGTCGAAAACCGATCCGCGCTACAGCTCGCAAGTGCTCTCTGATAGCGGGCTTGAACCGTCGGAACTGGCAATCGCGCCGCTCGATATGGCTCCTGCGTGCCCATGGGTACGGCAGCGCCGCTACGAACGCCTCGTGCTGGCGAGGACCGTCAACGGAACGCTCGGCAGTTCCTGGGGCAAATCCAGGATTGTGATTCGCGAACTCAGCCTCGGGGGCGGCATGGGGACGAAGGAAGACAATCTCCGCATCGGCAGCGAAGCCGAACTCGAGATTTCCGTTGGCATGCGCTCGAAAATTCGCGCGCACGTTCTGCTGCGCCGCGCCCGCGTGAACGAAGTCGGATTCGAAATTGTCAACACCGACCTCGACAGCCGCCACAAGCTGCGCCGCCTGCTGGTCGAAGCCTTGAACAGCGCGCCCCAGAACAAGTCGCAAGAATGGGGCGGCGAACGCAAAGTCTAGAACCAGATTTCTCGCGCCTGATCAGCAAAAAAGCCTCCGAGCAATCGGAGGCTTTTGCATTGAAACTTTGAAACCCTGAAACTTTCCTACTTCACCTTCAAGAAGATAATCGCCAGCGTATACAGAGCGAGCGACTCGATCAGCACCAGGCCGAGAATCAAGGCAAATTGAATTCCCGGGCGGGCTGCAGGATTGCGGGCCAGCGATTCCGTGGCCGAGGCGACGGCCTTGCCCTGCGCTAGTCCGCAAACGGCGGAGGCGATGGCCATAGAGAATCCGGCGGTGATGGCGACCCAGCTGCCAGCGCTTGTCCCGCCGCCTTGCGCGAAGGCGGGCATGGCGAAGCACAGCGCAGACAGGGCCATGAAAATACGGCTAAGTTGACGCATGGTGTTGCTCCTTGTAGGAAAATTGCCGCCAGTGGGTGGTTGACGCCATACCGTGCAGACGCCCTCACGCTGGAAGCAGTACTCAGTACTCAGTACTCTGTATCCCGTGAAAACCGGGTGAGTGCTGACAACTGAATGCTGCGCTTCGCAAAAGCTATATTGCTCGATCGCTCAAACTGAGTACCGCGTACCGAGTACTGGATTCTAATGTTCTTCCGCCACCGCCCCCGACACATAGATAATCGCGAGCAGCATAAACACATACGCCTGCAGAAGCGCCACAACGATATGCAGGCCCATGAACAATATCGGGATCCCGATCGGAATCATCGAGAAGAACACAAGTGTGATCAGGTCGCCCGCAAACATATTTGCCCAGAGACGTACAGTGAGCGAGAGCAGCCGGGCAAAGTGGCTGACGATTTCGATGGGCAGCATGAGCGCTGCCAGGAATATGCGCGCAACCAACGGCATTCCCTCCATCGGCGGCCCGAAAAAGTGCAGCAAATACTTCACGCCAGAATGTTTAAATCCCTGCGCGTGATAGTAGAAAAACGCGCAAATCGCGCAGCCCAGCGGCACGACCGTAACGCCTGTCGGAGACTCGAGTCCCGGAATCAGTCCGATCAGGTTGCAGACCAGGATGAAGATAAACAGGATCGTGAGAAATGGAATGTAGTGCTGGACGTGGTGGCCGATGATCTCCTCGCTCTGCCCGACCACGAAACCCTCGATGCTCTCGAAGGAGTGCTGCAGCGCTCCTGGAGAGTCGACCGACAGCCGCGACCGCAACATCAGGAAAAGAAACAGCAGGAAAAACGAAACCAGCAGCTCCATCGAAAACGAATTCGTGATCGGCGCGGCAGGATATTTCGGCTCAATATGAATCATCCGCAGAAACGCGGTGACCGGACCGGCGAACAGGTGATTCAGAAGTGCGGTAAACCAGAGTTGTTCGGACATGAAAGGCCAGCTTTCGCTGCTAGCTCCTGGCTCGCGATCTAGATTCCCCGCCTGATCCCCACCGCAAGCTCATAGGCCGCTTCGCAGACGATCGCACCCACGGGCAGGAACAGGCCCGCGAATAACCCCCTGAGGCTCGCGGGAAAACTGGTTAATATAGCATACGCAGCCGCTCCCAACAACACATACCGCAGCAGGAAGCGCGCCACGATCCCCTTTCCGGACTGAGGTTTGCCGGTATTGGTGACCCGGTCCGCGACGCCCGAAACCCCGCTCTTGAGCCACTGGAAGTTCAGATAAGCGATGACGCATCCCAGCAGAAATCCAATAGCAGGGAAGCGCCCGAATTTGACCCACGCCGCCACCGAAAACATTGAAGCCAGAACCAGCATGAACTTACGTATCCGGTCCAAACCGCCTGCGTAGAAGGCCTCAGAATCGGGAGTTCCAGTTGAAGTAGTTGGTGCCGACGACTCATTCATGAGAGAAGCTTGCGCAGCTTAGATCCCAGGGTGCCCCATGTCTCTCCGCTTCTGTGAGACGTGGGGATTTGCGGAGCGTATCCTGCCAACAAGAAGCAATCTATTTCGTGTCTCGAGAAATTGTTCGGATCAACTCGACCAGCCCGCCCACCGTCCCCAGCAGCAGCCCGACCACGCTGATCCAAGACTGGTGCAGCCACCGGTCCAGCAGAGCGCCAATCAGATACCCAGCCACTGTCCCCGCCGGAAGCATGAACGCAAGCTGGCTATAGCGCCCAAACTGCACCCAGGGGCTTTTCTTGCGGTCCGCGGATGGATCCTTGCCTGGCATGGAATCGAAATTGTGCTGACAGGAAAATTCTACGCGAAGTCGGGATGGGAGCGGCTAAGACCCCGAAGGAACATTTTTCGCGGCAGCGTCATTCTGGCGTTCTTACGAGCGGAGCGAGGAATCTTGCGTGCGCCACCCGCACACTTGATTACCGGACCAGATTCGCCACATTCGGATTCTGCGCGATCCCCAGCGCCCAGTTCGCGATCTCGATGAATCGGTTAGGGAAGACGCCGATGTAGATGGTAGCTAGTGCCGTGAGGCCCACGGCGGTCCGCATAGCGAAGCTGACGGGAAGCCTCTCCTCGCCCTTTTCCGGTTGCCGCATGAACATCGCGTTCGCCATCTTCAAGTAGTAGTAGAGGCCAAATACCGAGTAGAGCACGCCCAGCGCTGCCAGCGCGTAGTGTCCTGTGCTGATCAGGCTCAGGAAGATGAAGTACTTGCCCCAGAATCCGGCCAGCGGAGGAATTCCCGCCAATGACAGCAGGAACACCAGCATCAGCACGGCTTCGACCGGAGCCCGAGAATATAGCCCATTCATGTCGTCGAGTTCGTCGCCAATCACATTACGATGCCGCAGCGACGTGATCACGGCAAACGCTCCCAGGTTCATGAACGTATAAACCAGCAGGTAAATCAGGATGCCCTTTACGCCATCCGGGCTAAGTTCCGTCGCGGTTCCGGCAACAAGCCCGAGCAGCATGTATCCGACGTGCGCGATTGACGAATACGCCAGCAGTCGCTTCGTATTCGTCTGTGTCAATGCGGCGAAATTCGCCCCGGTCATCGTGGCGATCGAGACAAAGACCAGCATCGGAACCCACACCGCCCGCAAGGGAAGCAGTCCCAGAACGAGTATCCGCAGAAGCATCGCCCACCCTGCTGCCTTGACCGCAACCGACATGAACGCCGTAATGCTCGTTGGCGCCCCTTCATACGCGTCCGGCGCCCATTGATGGAAAGGTACCGCCGCAATCTTGAACAGCAACCCGGTCATCGTCGCGATCAATGCCACAATCGCCACAGGCCTGTACTGAGGATCGGCAACCCTCTGCATCAGTTGCTGATGGATCACTGCCAGATTCGTGCTTCCCGCAAGCCCATAAAGCAGCGAGAGCCCGTAGGCGAAAATCCCCGACGAGAACGCCCCCAGCAGAAAATATTTCAGCGCCGCTTCATTCGAGCGCCGGTCGCGCCTGAGGAATCCGACCAGCACGTACGTCGAGATGGCCATCAACTCCAGCCCGATGAAGATCAGGACGATGTCGAGTCCGCCGGCCATGCACATCATGCCCGCGACCGATAGCAGCATCAGCGCGTAATATTCGCCGTGATTCTCATGCTCTGTTTCCAGATACTTCACTGAAACGAGGATGGCGATCGCCGTCGCCGCGAGGAACAAATAGAAAAAGTACAGGGCAAAGCGGTCTACGAGCATCGTTCCCAACATGCCACGACTGCCGGGCGCGTTGCTCGCATTCAGCCACATCTGGATCTTGTAAACGCCCGCCGCCGAGAAAAGCACCCCGATGAATGCCGTTACCGAGTTGGCCCACTTCATCTCCTTCGGCAGCATGAAGTCGATCAGCAGAATGCCTAGTGCAAACAGCACCAGTAGCGTGATCGGCAGCGCGAGAAGATAGTCGGTCCAGACCACTAGTTCTTCCCCTTTATCGGCATGCTCGCGGGCCTGGGCATGCTCACCGGCTTTACGATGAGTTTCGAGGGTATCGTCGGATCCATGTTCGTATAAGTCGCAGGATGCGCCGCCGGCTGCACGGCAGCGTTCACATTTTGATCCTTGGAGAGTTCGCGATTCATCTGCGCCACTAGCCCATTCACGGGCTGCTGCAGGATCTCAAAAAACGGCTTCGGATACAGCCCGATCCAGAAAGCCATGATCAGCAACGGAGCGAATGTCGCAATCTCGCGTGGCGTCAGGTCGTGCAGTTTCTCATTCTTCGGATTCGTGACCGTCCCGAAGAAAACCCTTTGATACAACCACAGCAGATACGCCGCTGCGAGAATCACTCCCGGCACCGCCCACGCGGCCCAGAACCATCCTGGATGCCCGGCGATGTCTTTCACCATGAACGTTCCTTGCAGAATCGAGAACTCGCCGACGAAACCGTTCAGCAGCGGCAGTCCCATCGACGACAGGAACATGATCATGGTGATCGTCGCGTAAATTGGCATCACGTTCGAAATGCCGCCATACTCGGCAATCTCGCGCGTATGCCGCCGCTCGTAAAGAATTCCGACGATCAAGAACAGTGCGCCAGTAGAGATTCCATGGTTGACCTGCTGCAAGACTGATCCGCTCAGCCCCAGGGGAGACAGCGCAAAAATCCCCAGCGTACAGAAGCCCAGGTGGCTGACCGACGAATACGCCACCAGCTTCTTCATATCCTTTTGCATCAGTGACACGAGCGCGCCATAAAGGATTGCAATGACCGACAGCGCCATCACCCAGAAGCGCACTCTCGTGTGCATCAACACATCGGGGAAGAAGGGAAGCGAGAACCGGATGAACCCGTACGTCCCCATCTTCAGCAGGACGCCCGCCAAGATCACCGATCCCGCCGTCGGAGCCTCGACGTGCGCGTCCGGCAGCCAGGTGTGGAACGGGAACATCGGCACCTTGATCGCAAATGCAAAGAAGAAACTCAGGAACAGCAGCGTCGCCGCATAGGGCCCGTAGTCGGAATAAATTTGCGGAGCCGTTTTGTACAGCTCGGGAATGCTGAAGGTGAAAACCTGCGTCACTCCGTGATGGTGGAAGTACAAAAACAGAATTCCCAGCAGCATCAGCACCGATCCGGCCAGCGTATACAGGAAGAACTTGATTGCGGCGTAAAGTTTTCGCGGACCGCCCCATATCCCGATCAGGAGGTACATGGGCACCAGCATGGCTTCCCAGAACACAAAGAAGAGGAAGAAATCGAGCGCCATGAAAACGCCCAACATCCCGGTCTGCAGCACCAGGAACCATATGTAGTATTCCTTCACGCGGTTCTCGATCGCCGTCCACGACGACATGATCGAGATCCAGCCAAGCAGCGTCGTCAGCATGATCAGCAGGAACGAAATGCCGTCAATGCCGAGCACGTAGCCCGCGCCGATCGATGGAATCCAGTTGCTTGCCGTGCCCTCGACAAACTTGAACCCAGGCTCGAAACGCAGCGCCCAGAACGCCGGCACCAGCGGAATCGAGATCAGGAAGCCGCCCAGCGCGAAGATGTTCGCGATCCACCGGATTGCATCCTTATTCTCCTTCGGCACAAACAGGAGCAGGAACGCGCCCACCAGCGGTGTGAAGAGAATGATGGAGAGAATGTGAGATTGCATAATCAGCTTTTAGCCTTGAGCAATGAGCGATGAGCAGTGAGCAAGAATGAGTCGCGATTGCTCACAACTCATTGCTCATAGCTCACTGCCCTCAGTGATACACGTAATAAAACACGAACCCGACCAAACCCGCAGTCATCACCAGCGCATACCACTGCACCAGGCCCCACTCGAACAGCCGCGCGGGATAACTCAACACTCGCGCCAGAATCGCAGGGCCATTCACAAAAAGGCCGTCGATGATCCACTTATCCCACCAGCTTGAGATGGTCGCGATCACGCGGGTCGTCCATCCAGCGCCATTCACCGCCCCATCGATGACGTGCGCATCGAACCAGTAGCTCGCGTCGCCCAGTCCCATCGCGCCCAGCCGCACTTTGCCCAGCTTGCGCCGTCCGGTGAATACGTAGTCGTATCCTTCATCGACGTAATACTTGTTCAGCAAAGTCTTGTACACCGCAGGCGAAGCCGCATCGATCGGCTCGACGTAGCCCTTGTCGGCGTTCGTGTAAGAGCGGCCTGCCATCCACCAGCCCACGCCCGCTGCCGCAACCGATAAAAACATCAGCAGGTATTCAATCGGACTCGTATGCTCTTCTTCGCGCTCTCCGGCCGCGAGCTGTCCCGCCTTGCCTTGTTCGGCCAGCACGTGACTCTCGCCGTTCGCGAAAACTGGATCTAGATAATGTGCGAAGTGATCCGATCCTCCAAGGCTGCGCGGCCATCCCAGGAATCCCGACACCAGACACATCGCGGCCAGCACGACCAGCGGCACCGTCATCGATTTCGGAGACTCGTGGATATGGTGCTCGACCTCGTGGCTCATCCGCGGTTTGCTGTAGAAGGTCAGATAAATCAGCCGGAACATGTAGAACGCCGTCATCAGCGCCGTGACATAGCCAATCCCCCACAGCAGCCGATATGCGTCGGGCTCGCGAGTCCACGTCTGCCAAAGAATCTCATCCTTCGAGAAGAATCCTGCAAACGGAGGGATGCCCGAAATCGCCAGCGTCGCGATGAGCATCGTCCAATACGTGATCTTGATCTTGCCGCCCAGCGCGCCCATGTTCCGCATGTCCTGCTCGCCGCTCATCGCGTGAATCACGGACCCGGCTCCAAGGAAGAGCAGTGCCTTAAAGAACGCATGCGTGAAAACGTGGAACACGCCCGCGGCAAACGCTCCCACGCCAAGCGCCAGGAACATGTATCCCAGCTGCGATACGGTGGAATACGCCAGCACTCGCTTGATGTCGTTCTGCACCAGCCCGATCGATGCCGCAAAAATCGCCGTCAGCGCCCCGACAATCGCGACTACCAACATTGATGTGGGAGCCAGTACGAACAGCGCGTTCGTGCGCGCCACCATGTATACGCCGGCCGTCACCATGGTCGCCGCATGGATCAGCGCGCTGACTGGCGTCGGGCCCTCCATCGCGTCCGGTAACCACACATAAAGAGGAAGCTGCGCCGATTTTCCGCAGGCGCCAACGAACAGCAGTAGCGTCGCCGCCGTGATAATCGGATCTCCAATCGCAAACTTTCCCGAATGCGCTGCCGCAATCACGTCCGTATACCGCAGCGATCCCATATACCACGCGATGAAAAACATCCCCAGCAGGAATCCCGCATCGCCAATTCGGTTGGTGATGAACGCCTTGTTCGCCGCGTCGCTCGCCGATTTCCGCTGGAAATAAAACCCGATCAGGAGATAGGAGCACAATCCCACGCCCTCCCAGCCAACGAACATGAGCACGTAGTTGTTCGCCAGGATCAGCGTGAGCATCGAAAACATGAACAGGTTCAGGTATCCGAAGAAGCGGTAGTACCCACCCTCATGCGCCATGTAGCCGATCGAATAAATATGGATCAGCATCCCGACTCCCGTAACAAACAGGAGCCATATGCTTGACAGCGGATCGATAAGGAATCCAGCATCGGCGTTGAAGGAAGCGAACGTGCCATCGTACTTGGAGTAGCACAACTGATGTTGTGCGGAGGCGTCCGGGGTGGCAACACCATTGGGTGTCAGAGTGCAAGCGGATGCCGGCGCTCCCGTCTCACCCGTCCCGAGCCAGGTATAAAGAATGGTCTGATAAGGCTGGTGATTGTGCGCCTCAGCCCAGCCGTTATATTGCAGGACCGTTCCGCAGGCGAAGGCGAACGCCAGCACCACCGCCCCGACGCAGACCGCGTTCACGCTCTGTTTCGAGAGCTTCCGCCCGAAAAAGAACATGATCGCCGCCCCTACGGCCGGCAGCAGCGGAATGATCCATATGTAGTCTAAGAAAAGCATGCGATTTTCTGTTTCGAGTTGCGGGTTTCAAGTTTCGAGATATCGAGATCTTTCGAAATGCTGTGCTCGAAACTAGAAGCTCGACACTTTGAAACTGCCTTCTACCACTTCAGCAAATTCACTTCGTCCACATTGACCGTCTCCTTATTCCGGAAGAAGGCGATCAGAATTCCCAGACCAACGGCAGCCTCAGCCGCAGCGTCTGTAATCACAAAAATCGCGAACACCTGTCCGTGCAGCGCGGACGCTCCGTGAATACTCTGCCAGTACCGCGAAAACGCTACCAGATTCAGATTGACCGCATTCAGAATCAGCTCAATCGACATCAGCACGATGACGACATTCCGCCGCGTCAGCACGCCAATGATGCCCAGCAGAAACAGCGCCGCGCCGAGCACCAGATAATGCAATGTCGAAATGTGAAGCAAAGTATTCATCGCAAGCTTCTAGCTACTAGCCTCTAGCTCTTAGATACCCAAACCAGCTTCTAGATTTCTTAGCCAGAAGCTAGCAGCTAGAGGCTAGTAGCTGCCTTCTCAAATCCTCTTCTTCGCCATCACTACCGCACCAATAATCGCTACCAGCAACAGCAGGGACGCGATCTCAAACGCGAACATGTACATGCCGGCACGTCGGTCAAAGAGCAGATTCGCAATCATCTGCGTGTTCTGGCTCTCGCCGTAGCTCATTCGCCCTTCAATGAAGAGCGAAACCCCGCGCGACGTCTTCGTATAAACTGTGACAAACAGCGCGCCCAGCGCCGCCGCTGCGACAATCCCGACCAGCCACTGCTTGTTGAACTGTCGTTCCTTCATGTTCCGTTCGATCGAGATCAGCATGATCACGAACAGGAACAGCACCATAATCCCGCCCGCATAAAGAATGATCTGCACGCCAGCGACAAACGGGGCATACAGCATCAGGTAAAGCGCAGCCTGCGCCAGCAGCGCAGTAATCAAAGCCAGGGCGGAATGCACCGCATTCTTCCGCGTGATCACCAGGATGCCGCCGATGATCATCGTCGCCGCCAACAGATAGAAGAAGAATGCCGTCGCAACCGGAGGATTCATTACCGCAATCCCTCCTGGAACATGCTCAAAATCTCCGTGCGCATCCCGACGATCGCCGTCAGAATCAGCAGCGCCAATCCCGTCGGCAGCAATACCTTCCATCCCACCTTCATTAGCTGGTCGAAGCGGTATCGCGGGAACGTGCCACGATACCAGATGTAGAGGTACATGAATCCAGCCACTTTTGCCGAGAACCAGTAAATATCCTGCACGCGCACTCGCGCAGGTCCCCAGAAAAGAATCGCCGCAATCAGAGCCAGCACAACGCCGAATCCCGCCAGCCCCATCGTCTGAATCCTGAACAGCGGATGCTTCGGCATCCGCACCGTGCTGTAGAAGCACAGAGCGGCTAAGAACAGAAACGTCAGCCCCGGGAAAAGCGAGAACACAAGATCCCATGTCGGCCCGGTCAACGCATTGGGAAACGGACGCAGCCATCCGCCCAGCCACAGCGTGACCGCAATCGACGACACCGCGATCATCGCCGAATATTCCGCCAGAAAGAACAGCGACCACCGGAAGCCGCTGTACTCCGTGTGGAACCCGGCCGTCAGCTCGGATTCCGCTTCCGGCAGGTCAAATGGGGCGCGATTCGTTTCCGCCACCATCGCGATGGCAAAAATCCCAAACGCAACAATCCCCAGAGGGAAATATTTGAAGAGGAACCACTCATGCTGCTCGAGTTGCGCCTGCACGATCCCGATCATGCTCAGCGTGCCCGTGCCCTCGGCATTGGCGCTGGTCATCATGATCGCCGAAACCACCGCCAGCCCCATCGCGACTTCGTACGAGACCATCTGAGCGCTCGATCGCAGCGCGCCGATCAGCGGATAATGCGAGTTCGACGCCCATCCCGCCGTCACAATCCCGAGCACCGCCAGCGACGACACACCCAACATGAAAAGGATTCCGATATTCATGTCGGTGATCGCGTGCGTCGGCCCGAACGGAACGACAACAAACACGGTGAACGCCGCCAGCACTACGATGAACGGAGCGATCCAGAATACGGTCGCGTCGGCCTCCGCAGGAATAATGTCTTCTTTGAGCAGCAGCTTCAGAGCGTCGGCGATCGGCTGCAGCAGTCCATGTGGGCCCACGCGCATCGGCCCCAGGCGTACCTGCATGTGCGCCAGAATCTTGCGCTCTAGCCAATTCATGCAGATCACCGCGATCGAGAGCCCGACAAACACCAGCAGGATGTAGATCGTCGCCCAGACGAAATTCCCGGCGGCTCCCGGCGTCTGATTGCTTTGCAGGTAAGATGAGATGTATTCGACGATCGCGTGCATCAGCGGTCCACCTCGCCGAGCACGATGTCCAGCGTGCCGATCACGGCAATCACATCAGCCACAAGCTGGTCGCGGCACATCAGATCGAGCGCTTGCAGATTCACAAAGCTCGGCGGACGCACGCGCACCCGGTACGGCTGCGTCGATCCGTCACTGACGATGAAATATCCAAGTTCACCCTTCGGCGCCTCGATCGAGTGATAAACCTCGCCAACCGGAGGCTTCATCACCTTCGGCACCTTCGCCATGATCGGGCCTTCCGGAATCCCCTCAACCGCCTGCTCGATGATCCGCAGCGATTGCCGCATCTCGATCATGCGAACGATGTACCGATCGTACGTGTCGCCGTTCTGGCCGGTCGGAATTTCGAAATCGAAATTCTTGTAATTCGCGTACGGCAACGCCTTGCGGATATCCCACTTCACTCCGCTCGCCCGCAGTACCGGACCGGTCACGCCGAGCGCAATGCAATCTTTGCCCGAGATGACTCCCACGCCCTTGGTCCGCTCGAGCCATATGCGGTTCGTCGTCAGCAACTCTTCGTATTCGTCGATCTTCGGCTTAACGAACTTGCAGAATTTCCTGACGTCTTCCTCGAAGCCGTCATACGCCTCATACTGCAGCCCGCCGATGCGGAACGCATGCGTCGTGAGACGCGCCCCGCAATATTTCTCGAAAATCTTGAGGATCTCCTCCCGGTCGCGGAAGGTATAGAAAAGCGGGGTTATCGCGCCGATATCAAGAGCATGCGTCCCGAGCCATAGCTGATGACTCGCGATCCGGTTTAGCTCCGTCAGGATGACGCGGATATATTGCGCCCGCGGCGGAGCCTCGACGCTGAGCAGCTTTTCGACCGCCTCGCAATATCCCAGCCCGTTCGAAACCGCCGCTACATAATCCATGCGGTCGACGTACGGATTGAACATCGTGTACGTGCGGTTTTCGGCGATCTTCTCCACGCCGCGATGCAGATACCCAATGACGCACTCGAGCCCGAGAACCTTCTCGCCATCCAGCCGCAGAATGACGCGCAGCACGCCATGCGTCGCCGGATGTTGCGGCCCCATATTGATGACAAGCTCGTTCGCATCCAGATAGGTCTTCTCCGGCGTATCCAGATCAAACGGCGAGAGTGTGCGCGGATCGGTCATTTTTGCGTCTTGGACGTGCTCTGGTTCCGTGGCTGTGGCCGCAGATCAATCACTGCGTCTACGTCAGGCTTCGAAACAAGGATCGTTCTTACTATTGGCAAAGCCACAAACGTATCGGCGAAGTACATCGTCGCGCGATAGGTACCATAAGGGATACCCGACCCAGAGCCATAAAAAAAACGGCTAGCCAGGTTTTCTCCCGTCTCTCCTTGTCGAAAGTCCGAGACCTCAAGTCTGCACTTAAAATCGACTCGGTCTTCGCAGATCGGGACGATTCTGACGATTGCGGTTCGCGGAGGCAACACCTGCTGGGCCGAAATACGGGTAGTCGCGAACCACAGTAGCCCGATCAGCAGGACCAGCAGCGTTCGAAATACCAGATACCGAAGTTCGTTACGCTTCGTCATCTATGCCGTGTTCCCTCTGCGACCCCTGTGTCCTCTGTGTTGAAGCGCATTACTGTCCGCTCTCAATCCCTAAATTGATCTGCACCCACTCACTATCCTGCTGCAAGATCCCGTAATCCTTCCGCAACGGAAATCCCTTCCATCCCTCCGGAAGCAGAATCCGTTTCAAGTCCGGATGCCCATCAAACTTGATCCCGAACATGTCGTACACTTCGCGCTCCAGCCAGTTGCACGTCGCCCAGAGCGGCACTGAACTCGGCAGCGACTCACCGTCGGCAATCAACGTCTTCACGCGAATGCGCTCGTTCCGCGGAAACGAATACAGCACCCACACCACATCGAACTGCTTCTCGCGCTTCGGATAATGCACGGCCGTTAAATCCACACAGTAGTCGAATTGTTCCTCGTCGCGCAAAACCTGCAACAACTCGGGAATCAGCGACCGATCCACCGCCATGTAGTTCTGCCCAAGATGCGTCAGAGGCTCGATGCCCGATCCATACGCCCGCTTCAGCTTCGCGACCATCGGCGAATCCCACGCAGTCGGCACAGGCCCAGCCGGTTTTGCAGGCGCCGGATGCCCGGCCGCTGCCGGCTTCGCTGGAGCCGCTGCCGGCGGTTTCGCTGCCGCCGCGGGTGTCGCAGTTTTCGGAGGAGTCGCAGGACTCGCCGCTTCAGAAGGTGGAGAAGGCTTGGTGGGAGTGGTTTTCGTTTCCGATTGAACCGATCCGGAGGGTGTAGCTTTCACTCCGCCCGGAGTTCCGGGTTGCTCCGCCGTCGGCTTCGGCTTGTCTTCCGGCGGCGGTGTCGAGGGAGATTTCGTTTCGTCCGGCATAGTCGCGAAGGCAAACTTTCGGTTCCGTCGCGTTCGGGAAGAACGTTAACTTTTACCAGCTTGAGAGGATAGTGTCAACGAGCAGAGAACTGGATTCGGCCACACGCGCGCCAAGCGGCTTGTCGCCGCTTACGGAGAGAAGAGAAGAAAATCATTGTCATCTCGACCGGAGCGTTGCGTCCCGCGAAGCAGGACGCTACGCGGAGTGGAGAGACCCTTTGTTCAGAACGCTTTCTTAAGAATGCGTTCGCGAACAGTTACCGCGCTTCTTCCGGCACAATCTTGATTTCACGCTTCTCAGTCCCGCGCAGCACCGCCACCGTGCAACTCACCCCGACACGCACTTCCGTCAGCAACCGATGCAGATCGTCCACTCCCGCGACAGCCTGTCCCTCAAGCGCGACAATAATGTCGCCCTCCCGCAGCCCCGCCCGTTTCGCCGGACTGTTTTCCTCCACGTGCAGCACCAGCGCGCCGCTCTCTTTTGCCAGGTCGTAGAACCGCACCACGCGCCGATGCACCGGGACCGTCTGCCCCGAGATCCCCACATAGCTGCGCCGAATTCGTCCATCCCGCAGCAGCCGGCTCGCCACAAACTTCGCTGTATTAATCCCGATCGCGAAGCAGATCCCCTGCGCCGGCAGGATTGTCGCCGTATTTACTCCGATCACTCGCCCCGCCGAATCCACCAGCGGGCCGCCCGAATTCCCCGGATTCAGCGCCGCATCCGTCTGAATGACGTCATCGATCAGCCGCCCCGAGTACGACCTGAGAGATCGCCCCAGCGCGCTGACCACCCCGGCCGTCACTGTCGACTGAAATCCATACGGAGCGCCAATCGCAATCGCAATCTGCCCAACGCGCAACTTCTGCGAGTCGCCCAATTCCGCCGAGGCCAGACCCGGCTCATCGAATTGCGGACGCTCCAGCCGAACCACTGCCAGATCGCTCGCCGGATCCTCTCCAATCAGCGTCGCGGGCATGTGCCGCCCATCGGCCAGCGTCACGGCAATGCGCGCGGCCTCGTGCACGACGTGGCTGTTCGTAAGGATCAGCCCGTCGGGAGTAAACACGAATCCCGACCCGCCGCCCTGCCGCTCCCGAGGCTCGCCCGACCGCGTCCGCCCTGCATTCTGATGCACCTCAATGTGCACCACCGCCGGACTGGTCCGCTCGACCGCGCCAGTCACCGCCGCCGAATAAGCATCGAGCAGTCGACCGTCGGACACAGGATGCGCATCAATTCGAGCGTCAGTTTCAGATCCAACCCCAACAGGGCCATTCAACATTCCGAAGACACTTCCACCTTGTTCTAAGTTCATCCTCAGATAGATGTCGGTCGATTTACTTCGGATTCACTGCCACCGGCCGCAGCGGCGAGGCCTGCCGAAGACGAAAAATCCGAAGGCTGATTCCCGGAAACCGGACCTCGAACGCAAAAAAGCCGGGACCAGACATCGGTCCCGGCAAGTGTTGGCTGGTTGCCCGGATAAAATTGAGGCCAGTTTCGAGTTTCAGATTTCTAGTTTCGAGTGATACGGGTGCTCGGATCACCCTGCTTGCTTAAAACTCGAAACGCGAAACTGAAAATGCTTTAAGCGCTTCTCCTCGGCCGAATCGTCAAATCCCGCACCTGCGTCAGGATGCTCGACATCTGCATCCCGTTCAGTTGCGAAACGAACGGCAAGAGTTCGGCGATGAATTGATCTTTCATCAATTCGCTGATTTCTTCCTGACGGCTGCGTTCTCCGCCGCTGAGCAGTTCGGGCACAGTAACCTCCAGTGCGCGCGCCAGCCGTTCCAGGGACGACAGCGTAGGCGTGGCCTTCTCGTTTTCGATTTTCGACACGTACGTCCGCGGTACCGCCATTCTTCCGGCAAGCTGCCGCTGGCTAAGCCCGCTGCGCAAACGCAGTGAGCGGATGGAGGTCGCAAGGTTCAGGTGTCCGCGCCCCGTACCGGGAATCGGCATCATCACCGGTGGCGCAACCATGATTGGTTCCGGCTCCGGCTCCTCGTCCAGAGACGCGTGGCAGCGTCGGCAATTGTTGTTGGTTGTGCGGAACTGAACTAACAGGCAGTGATCGCAACGAACGACTTCCCTAGAATCTACTGGGGCAAGAGTCGTAGCCATCGGGTTGTGGGAGTGCCAGAGCGGGCCCTCCTTACAGCCTTGCAGTTTCTCGTATGGGGGAGAGGTCAACTGCAGGCTCAATTTGCGACACCAGCCCTGTGGAAGTCAATAACAAAATGCACAAGAAATGCGACAGTATGCATTTCGCACAGAAAATCCAAGCCAAAGATATCGGAATCGGCGGGCCGAATCGGTAGCTCTCGCGCTGTTTACTAGCTTGGTTCAGATGTGATTCTGCCACTCGTTAGCACAGAATCTGGCGCTCCGCGTCGTCTGAGCCTTAAGCCGCCCCCATGCGTTCCCAGAATTCGGCATTTCTTGGCTTTCCGCTGACAGCGACGCATCCAATCATGCGGAGGCCGTTATGAAGAACCTGCAATACACAGTAGCTACTCCAAAGCCTTTCGACAGCGCCGTCAGCGCAGTCCAGCAAAAGGCCGCAGAGAAAGGTTTTCGCGTCTTACACACTCACGATTTCGCGGGAACACTGGCGGAGAAGGGCTTCCCCCGGGAACCGCTGAAAGTTGTTGAAATCTGCAACGCTCGCTACGCCAGCGAAGTCCTCACGAAGGACATCAGCATCGCCCTGATGCTTCCTTGCCCTATTTCCATCTATACCCGCGATGGCAAAACTTTCATCAGCACGACGTATCCTTCGGCCCTCACAAAGTTCTACCCCGATTCCGGCATCGACGATATCGCCGCGGCTGTTGAAAAGACCGTCATCGAAATTGTTGATGACTCCAGGTGATCTCTTTCCACATCATCATGTAACAAAATTCGCCTTTCCTGCATTCACCCTATAGAGGGCGCCACCATGCTGAGAATCTTCGTCTTCGAAGAGCCCACGTCCGTCAAAATACGCTTGGAAGGCAGCCTGACACGAAAGACCGTGCCCCTGCTCGTCGAGCGCTGGGCCGATGCTCGCAGCCGCCTGAAAGGCCGCGTCGCAATCCTCGATCTCGGGGATGTCCCCGAAATCGACGACGCCGGCCGGAAGACTCTGTCGTGGCTCGCGCATTCGGGAGTCCAGCTCGGCTACGCCAATCCGAAAATCCGCGAGATGGTAGAAGATCTCGCCTGTGAAATTCCCGGAATTCCGCACTTCACTGCCGCGCTTTGGAAGCGCCTTCACCTCGCCAACTGTGATCAGTACTGGGACTCTCCTCTTCGGCCTTGCCGGTTCATCTGCGCCTTGCTGCCCGCGTCCTGGCGTCCCTGCGGCTGCCGGACCAGCTAGCCGCTTTCAAACTTTTTCCGTATGCTGGATTCACTCTGACCCCCTGGGAGAATCCTGCAGAATGAGCAACGTGCCGTCGAGAGAGACAGCCTGGCAACTCCTAACCGAGTTCACCCAATCCGAGAGCCTCCGCAAGCACGCGCTCGCCGTCGAGGCCTGCATGCGCGCCTGCTCCCGCAAATACGGCGACGGATCGCCCGAAGCCGAAAATCTCTGGGGCATCGTCGGACTCATCCACGATTTCGACTACGAACGCTGGCCCACCGCCGAAGAGCATCCCTACAAGGGCAACGAAATCCTGAAAGAACGCGGATACTCCGACGAAATCCGCCGCGCCATCATGTCGCACGCCGAATACTCCGGCGTCAGGCGCAACACTCCAATGGAAAAATCGCTCTTCGCCTGCGACGAGCTTGCCGGATTCATCACCGCCGTCACCCTCATCAAGCCCGGCAAGTCGCTCGCAGAAGTCGACGCCAAGTCCGTGAGAAAGCGGATGAAAGACAAAGCCTTCGCTCGCAAGGTCAACCGCGACGACATCATCAACGGCGCCAAAGACCTCGGCGTCGACCTCGACGAACACATCACCTTCTGCATCGAAGCCCTCAAGCCCATTGCCAAAGAATTGGGATTAGATGGCTCCGCCGCTCAAAACAGCGCCAATCCCGGAACCGCTGACCGATCGTAGCGCCGGCATTCTCGCCGCCACGGCCCGCAGCACTCGAACGCCGCTCTCGCAAAAACCACGTGCAACCGCGCCCCATTTCACCGATAATCTCCTGTCCCAGTCATGGACTCGTCCCAGGCTGATCTCCAGGAGATTCGGCGTCTCCTCGCCGAACTGACCGCGCGAATCTATCGCATCGCAGGATCGGCATGGATGCAGAAGCCTTGCCCCAGCTTCATGCGCCCTCCGCCGTACCGGTGCCCACTGCCACGGAACATATGGGGACGCCCAACTCGGCTCGGGTTCGCCTAAACCGTGGCGGGACTCTCGTCACGAACGAAGAGTTGGCCGTTGGCCGTCAATATGTCTGGAGGCTCCGGCCAGATCACGCTTTTCATCGACAATGGCGATAACCCCCCTCTCGCCATTACGACCGCCCGGCCGATGACATCTATTTCGATCCGCACGGCAAGTCGGTCCTCAAGCTCTATTACGGTGACGAAACCCTGCCGGCACCTATCTATGACTATGCCCGTTTCTTTCACGCCGAACCCTCATCAGCTCAGGCGCAACTCGGTCCCGACTCCCACAACGCGCAATACGCAGGACGTGCCGACCAGCGCCCGTGGTCCGAACGCCACACCGTAATTCTGTGGACCGCGATGCTTCTGGTGGTTCTGGTTTTGGCATCTCTTGCAATTCGCGGACTGCGTGCTACGCCCCGCCCATGACTAGTTCAGCTTTCCATCTGCTATATTTCCTTCACCGATTGTCATCCCGACCGGGGTGGAGGGACCCTGTGTTTATGTGCGTAATTCCAAAATTGAAAATGCGATAATATGTCGCTTCCATCCCCGTTAACCCGCTACAGGAGTTCCGCCTATGCCAATCGATGACCCGACGCCATCCGTCGCGCCGGTTCTTCTGGGTTGCAGCAAATGCGGCACCACCCTTCCGCTCGATGCCGAGTTCTGCCTCAAATGCGGCAAGCGGGTCGGAGTTCCAGTAGATGACCCCAAGAAGAAATCACCAACGAACGAGAAAGTGCCTAAAAAGCTCGGCACCATACCAGCCAAGTCCAAAAGCAATCGAGTCTGGATTTATCTCGGAATCTTCGTACTGCTGTTCCTGGCTGCCACCGCCTGGGCCTTGGTCAGCGACAACCCCTTCGCCCAAGGCTTTCAGGACCTCATCGGATCCAAGCACGACCAAACCATCATCGAAACCGAAAAGCCATTCGAACTCCAGCCCCACAGCTTTCGCTATTACAAATTCGACCTGCCTGAAGGATCGACACGTGTCGCCATCGTCGGCCAATTTTCTGCAACTGCGGTGGGCGACAAGAAAGCCACCACGACTCCAGAGCCGCCCGACAATGCGATCGAAGTCTTCGTCCTGAGCGAGCCTGCCTTTACCGTCTGGCAAAAAGGGTTCGCCACGAATTCGGTCTACGAAAGCGGCCAGGTCTCGAAGGGAACGATGCAATCCGACCTTCCCGACGGAGCCGGAATCTACTATCTCGTCTTCAGCAACCGGGCCTCGCAGAAAACCGCCAAGAACGTCACCGCGACCGTAGTTCTCCGCTACAAAAGCTGGCTTCCCGACTGGCTCCGCAGTACCAAGCACCGCCTCCTCGACTGAGACAGGCATGTGTCACCACGACGCTCTGAGTTATGGAGAATTGAGAAGGAACAGAACTTCGTTAGCAGTCCTTGCTGATATTCCAGTGGGTCCTAACACGCCAATCGCAAAGAAGACCTTGAAATCCAGTCGCCTCCGTGTCTCCGTGGCCTCCGCGGCGAGAAAGTGCGGTTAAGTATTTAATATTCGTCAACTTAAGTGCTTTCATGATGTTGGCATTCCGATTACCTTGGTCCACGTCTTCAGTTACTTGCCGATTATCTTTCGACAAATTTAACTAGCCATGAACGTTGCTTGAGTCGAGCGCCGGTGCGCCCTGAAAGATAGCGACGCGCCATCCGCCGACAAATTTCAACACTCACTCTGGAGGAGTTAATCGTGCGTAAATTTATTGTTCTGGCCTGTTTCTTCGGGCTGTTCGCGATGTCAGCATTCGCAGGCGACACGAATTCCGACTATCCCAAGGCGGAATTCTTCGGCGGCTATCAGTACTCGCATCTGGAAGGCGGCGTCAACGCCAATGGATTCGATCTCGCCGTGAACGGGAACTTCAACAACTACTTCGGCATCGCCGCTGATTTCGGTTCTTCTTACAGCAGCCAGGCCGGAGTCAACTACAGCAACTACACCTACACCTTCGGTCCTCAGCTTTCGCTGCGGGCTAATAAGGCGTACACGCCCTTCGTGCACGCCCTACTCGGTGGCGATCACGCGTCCGCTTCATTCGCAGGCGCGACCGGAACCGGC